>UEXM01001443.1_pt1 | contig 20185 bp, 13 predicted proteins | sample 1796661 | NCBI WGS metagenome assembly UEXM01 (sample SAMEA4772469, study PRJEB27181) | metagenome | reverse complement strand
GACGCTATGCCCTGTTCCATTCTGTTCATCGGAATAATCCTCCTATGCCTGATCGCATCTCGCCGCCACGGGCCGCGAAGGTTATGTCGTTAGGGAAAAGCTGTCGCGCTTTGTTAATGTCAATGCTGCCTATGCCGCTACCAGCGGAGTCAACAGAAGCCGTCTGGACTCCGCTGGGCGCAGCCGTTCTGGCAGGGAGTGGGAGGGCTCCTATGCCAGAGGGCTGTAGGGAGGCTTTTTTTAAAATGTCTGTTATTACGGGATTAAGTTCCGTTTTTTCCACGTCTTCCGTTGGAACAGCTACAGGGTCAGCGCGGGGTACAGGCATACTGGGATTAAATTGCTCCTCAGTATCTCGCTGCTCAGTATCTTGATCTTCCGCCGAAAAAATCCTTCTTGGAAGAACCACATAACCTGCATTTTTAAGATAGTCAGAAATTGTTCCCGTAATGCCCTTATTTACTTCAGGGTTGTCGCCGTACTGTCTAAGCATAGAAGCTAACAACTTTGGGTTTTGCAACAAGTCCGCGGCAAATAGTTTTCTCTGACTTTGAGGCAGTCTTAAAAAAATGTTTCTAGCCGCTTCCGCACCCTTTCCGGCTGCAATAATTGATCCGGGGCCACCTGTCCCCCCAGTTAAGAGGCTTTGGCTTCTTGTACCCATAGCTGACCCAAAAATACTAACCCCAAAATCAATAATCGGTTTTGCTTCTGCAAAATTGGTATCTAACGTGTCATACGCCGTGTTTACTTGAACCTTTATAAGAGACTCTAACGCTTGCTTTGTGTATTTAACGTCTGATTCGGTAAACACACCTTTTTTAAGCATATAGTCGGACATGGTGGTATAACTTCTTCCACCCGCTCTGCGACCGCGACTTCCCGCAGATGTAATGTGTTTCTTTTCAAATAAATCTTTGTATATTTGAATAGCGTCCATAGGCTTTATATTCTGACCACGGCCCGCTGGATTTCCAAGAACAAAATATTCAAACAAAGAAGATTTAAACCCATCTATTGCTTTTTGTCGGTCAACCTTTAAGTCGGTTTGACTCATCTTTGTATTAACGGGCATTGCTTTCAAAGCTTTTTGAGCGTCTTTTTTATTAAAAAAGGTGGCGGTGTACCCGCTTTGAGGGTCCGTTAAAGTAAAAATTCGTTGGTTTTTGGTTTCCCCTACTTTTGGTATGGCGTCGAACAATCTATCTAGCGCCGTAAGTTGATCTTTTCCCGCGCCCATTGCTTCGGCCACAGCGGCGGTAGGATTTTCCCTAACTTCGCCCTTTGCGTTTCTTAACAAACTTGCAAAATTTGTTTGTGACTTTATCTGCGCTGCAAGTGCGCTGTTGGCTTCAACAACATTTCCAAGCTCTTCTTTAGCTATGTCAAATTGTTTTAAGTCAGCAAACAACTCAGGAAACATTGCTTCCAACTGAGAGTTAGACTTTATCCAATCGTTTAAAGCTTTCTGATTAATTGTTTTTGTTTCAGGATCATATGATTGAGCCCGCGCTGTTCTAAGTATTTTATCAATTACTCCGTGGATAGAGTTTATTCCACCTTGAGCGCCTACTATACCCTGTTCCTGCGCAAACCGCCCCACCTGTTGAATGTCCATGACCTTTAAATAATTTGGGTCCGCCAATAGGCTGGAGGTTCTGTTAAAATCTAAAGCAATGCTTTCGGGGGCCATTCTAAAACCGCCGTCACGCGTTTGTTTTAGAGCTTTGCCGACGTAGCTGCGATAGTACACATCCGAAAATGCTTTGGTAAATGCGTTGGCAGTCTTCAAAGCGTCAAGTTGTTTTGCCGTACCTTTTGAGCCTGCTTTGTCTGCAAAATTTACTAGGTCATCCTCTATTGCGGCTGCAAATTGTCCAGCAACTCGTCGGGAATCAGGGGACAAGTCGCCATTCCTAGCCATAGCTAGTGCATCAGATTTAGCGTTAGTAAGCTCCCTTAAACTAATTCCATTTGGATTAAAGCTTGCCGCTTGAGAAGCGTCGTCCACCACGTCCTGCAAAGGGTTTGCCGCCATATAATCCAGCTTGTTTGCCATGATTAAACCGGAATGTCCCTCGGGTCGCATTGAATTTTGTGTTACCCAATTCCTAATAACAGTGGCTTTTTCTGTGGGTGAAGCGTTTGGGTTTTCACGCGAAAAGGTTTCTACAAAATCATTTAAAAGACCCGCGTCGGGTTCTTCCGCGGCTTTTGCTGCTATCTCCGCGTCGAAACTATCTAAACGTGTTTGAATAAGGGCGTTGTCGGCCTGTCCCGTAACTTGACCACCTTGACCCACCTGTTTTTCTATCAGCGCCTTTCGCAAGTTTTCGTACAGGGCTTTCGTTGTGGGGTTTTTGTCACCCCTTCTCGACACGGCTTCCACCGCAGCCCTTATCATAGGAGTTGTCACAACCTCTGGAAGACCATCGTTTCCAGCGCGGGCTCCCGCGAGTATTTCTTGTTGGAGAAAACGGTCAAAAAGGTTTATTCCCGTTCCACCTGTTGCATCTATTCTAGCTGCATTTAAAGCTTCCAAAGCGGGACGATCCAAACTTAATGCTGTGCTGTCCAAACCCAAACGGCCCGACATTCTTTCTGCAAATTGAAACAGTTTGGACAAGTCTGATCTAACGAGGCTTTCTTTATTGTAAGGACCCAATTCTTTTAAGGCAGCAATAAACCTCGGTGTATTTGTAGCCTCGCCTTTTTCGTTAAAGAAAGCGTTAATATCAAGCTCCCCTACTTTGCCGTACAACGTTTTTTGCTGAGCACGAGCCAATGCTTTTTGAGCCATTAACATATCAACAAGTCTATTAGACAAATCTATCATATTTTCGTCTTGAATGGCTTTTTTCTCTATAGCAGTAAGAGGCTTTCCGTCAGGACCCCTCATTTTATTTAACGTTGCTGTATCCGTTTTCTTTAATTGGTCAAAAGCCTTGAACAATTCATTTTCAGCGGCATTCAATCGACTTTCAATACCTTTTTCAAATATTGTTTCTTTTATTTCCGCAGCAATTTTTAAAGCTTCTTTTGCAATAGGCGTGTCTCCGCCAATCGCTAACCGTGTTAAAACGGCTTCGTGCAAATCTATTTCAAGTTGGCGGGCCGTTTGTTGCGCTAACTCCAAGCCTTCAAACTCTCTAGCCAACGCGGCTTCCATACTTTGAATAGCTGGGTCCTCGCTCAACATACCTGAAGTAGCTTTTATTTTTGGGTCTAACGGCATAGACTCTAATTTTCTAATCATTTCCTGCATTTTTTCAGGCGTATCAATAGAACCAAAGTCTTTTAACTGTTCCAAAACCATTCTAAAACCACGGGCATTTTTTGCCGCGGTCCCCGTGTCTCTAAAAGTAGAAACTACGCCTTCTTTAAAACCGTAATCGGAAAGATTTTGAATGGCACTTGCAATAAATGGTTTGAGTCGTGACCCGACAGTCACCGCTAACTGTCCGAATATTACAGGAGTTGCAATAGCTCCACCTATTTCTCCAACCGTTTCAGACATGCCAAACGGGTTGCTTTTAGCGGCTCCACCGCCAATAACAGCGGCTCCACCCCCCGCCAAAGCCTCGTAAAAAGCAAATAGCGCGGGATTCTTTTTAATGTCAGACCCTGCCCGCAATAATGCTTCCTCTAAAGCAACCATTTTTCTAAGCATATACGGGGCAGTGTTGCCCTGCATTATTGAGGCAACACCTTCTTTAGCAAAATCATTTATAGTTGGAAGCGGGCCTTGAGCCCCTTTGACACTTCCTTTGAATCGTTGCCCCGCAGCTTTTTGTGCGGCCTTATACTGAGGCCCAAAGGGGTTAGATAAGGGGTTAGCAAAGTCAAAATTCTTACCGATTTGTTTCCCCGCCGCTAACTCTGCGGGATTTGCCGCAAAAGACGCCATTGGAATGTTAAGTCTGTTCATTAAATAGTTTTGAACTACGCCCGAAGCGCCCCTGTTGGCAAGAGCGGTAAGTGGAGAATATGAAAACACGTCCGCGGTCATTTCTCCTGCCCGCATAGTAGCGTAATCTTCAGGAAAAGGTAGTTTTTTATCGCCTAAAAACATTTCTCCAAAATATTCGCCATATGGAAAGGCCACAATACTAGAGCCTATTCCCGTAATGTATGGAAGCGCAAACCTTCCCGCAATATAAGGCGTTTGAAGCCTAGCAGCTATTTTATCAACCACGGGAATACCCGTGCGAGGAATATTATCAGGAGCCATTTGAGCTACCTTTTTAGCCCCAGCAAAACCCGCAACAAATGCTGTAGACACAGGAACGTTTTCTATCATCCGTGTGCCTAAAGAATCTAAGTAACCTTTCGGTTCCATTGTGGTAAGATACTTTAAAATCTCCCTGTCTGAAAACCGTTTTCCGGGCATAAACTTAGATGTTCCGTTTCTAAGCTCGTCGTAATTGCCCATACCTGTTCGAGCATCAAACTCTCCCGCGGCCTGCGCGGCAAAAGCTCGGGTCGGCGTGTATCGCTCACCACTTTGAGAGATAATCTCCTTCTTGCCGCCAAACGATTTCATTAAATCTTTAAAATATTCAGGGGAGAAATCTATCTTTTCGAACGTTGCGTGATTAAAAGGCTCGTTATTTGTCGGAACAATGTCGTTGTCACCTAAACTTCCGGCTTTTTCAGGGGTAACCTCGGAATCAACGCTGACTTCCGCTAAAGTGAACGGATCGTTAGGGCCGGATTGTTCTGATACAACAAGCTCGTTTTCCATGTTTAAAACCTTTAATTTCTAGGCGCTATTAAAGCGTCAAGTTGCTCAGTCAAAGCCTGTTGCTCCGTAGCGTCTTCCATAGTTTGTCCCTCGGTTGCATTAGCAAGACCCGCTAATATACCGTAGCCATGACGCAAGGCTTCCAGTTGAGGCTTATAACGCCGCAGTTTTGAAACAGAATCATTGCCCGTAGACTTTAAGTATGTTTCGTCATCTTCTATAGCGCGATTATTAAGCATTATTTGTCGGTCTAAACGTGCGTAAAGAATTTTTGCGGCTTCTTGCGCGTCCTCTTCGCCTTCCCAAAAAGCCGCGGGCTTTGGAACAAGGTTCTTTAGCTCTTTAGCTTGAAAAACGCTGTCTCTGATATCTGAAGCTGCCATGAAGAAAGACATAAACTCTTGGTTTAAATTCTCCACAGACTTAATAGCTGCTTTTGTATCTGGAAACCAAGTTCCCCACAAACCCCCAGTGCCCGCCTCGGTAGCCTTGTTCACCAGATTTTTAAACCACGCGTCAGAACCAAAAGCCTCACCGCTTAAACTAAAGGCATACGGAGATAGCATGTCTGCCTGTTGAAAGGAAGCCGCCATTGGTGACTTGTTGTCATAGTTTAAAACGGGCGTGAAATTTACAGCGGGAACAGGCAAGCCCTGTAACTGACGTTTTTGCAACGCCGCTAGCATGTCCGTTGTCAGCGGTGTTCTAACAGGTTGAGAAAGGGTCTTGGTGCTTTCGTTGTAATTAGAACCGGACTTGGGTGCTACCCACTGTAGTATAGCCCCTTCTACTAAGGCTGTTTCTTCACGATTGGTTTTACCATCCCCGTACCTTTCCATAATACCTTCGTAGCCTTCTTGACCCAAAGCAACTTTTTGAAACAGCGACTTCGCACCCGTTCCAAAGGCGCTTTTCATGTCCAAAGCTTGTTGCGCTATGTTGTTTGAAACAACGCCTCGGGCATGTGTTTCACCAGCTATTGCGGCACGAAGGTCTAAGCCTCTCTCGGTCAAGTTGTTTTGAACTAAATTATTAAATTTAGCGTCGGCACGGTTTAAGTCGGCCTGATCTCCTTGGAACTCCAAACGTTCCTCTTGCAAGGCCGCAGCCGCCTCTTGAGAATTTAGCCCGCGTGTTTCAGCCGCAGCACGGTCTAAAACGTTTTCTAAAGCTGTTGCGTTAATAGAGGTGTCTTGTTTAGCAATGTCCGCCGCAATTCTTGTAACCTGCATGGCTTTATCGTGATCTTGACTTCCCAATTGAAGTCCTTCTCTTGCGGTCCGTTCCAACAAGGATTGTCCCGCTGCAAACAAACGTTGTTTTTCGGCTTCGCTTACATTTAGCTTATCTGCTTCTTCCTGCATCATTTCCTTCCACTCTTGAGAAGTAAGAAGGTTTTTTTCGGTGGCGGCTCTGTTTAAAGCGGCGTTTAAAGCTTTAGCGGAAAGACTGTTTTCCTGCATAGAGTTTTGGTGTGCGCGGGTTAGGGCGCTTTCACCAGCTTTAAACGCCCTGTCCAATTGTGCGGCGTCAAGGTTTAGATCAGCCCCTGTTTTTTGCAAGATAAGTTTAAACTCTTGCTCCGTAACCTGTTTATCCTTGCTAGCAGCAATTTTAAGAGCGTTTTCAACCGCTGTTGCAGCCTGTTGATCGTCTTGAAGCTCCGCACGGGCAAAACGATTAGCTGCCGCTATACCTTCAGCGGACCGCAAGCTGTTTCCAGAAAGAACCGCTTGCGCCTGTAATCTTGCCGCCTGCAACGACGTTGCGGACTGAATGTCCATTCTTTTTAAATTTTCTCTTTGGGCCCGATCAAGAACAGCCTGCCCTGCTTTAAACAGCCTGTTGCGTTCGCCCTCTTCCATAGTTGCAAATTGTGCATCGTCTTGAAGTGCTGCGCGGGCATTCGTGGTAAATATTGCCATGTCCATATCCGCAACTCGGTCTAGAGCCGACTGCGTTGCAGTAAACACGTTTTGATCCTTACGAGAAGCATCTAAAAGACCCTGAGAATACAGTTTTAACTCTTTGTCTTGCAGTAAGCCCTTGTCCATCTTTTTAATTTCAAACAAAGATTTAGCGCCAAACAACTCCAAAGAGTTGGCTATATTTATTTCACCCGTGAGTCTTGTATTTCTGTCTTGCAGCGTTGCTCTCAACTCTGCTATTTCCTTTCCTTGAACGCCTTTAAGGTCCAAGAGCATTTCATCAATAGCAGCCTGACCGCCCTGCAAGTCAACTTTATAGCCTTGTAAGGTTTGATCTCGCAGCGAGGTAAAGTCAAACTTATTTTCTTGCAGAGTAAGAGCAAGTATAGCCGCGGTTTCTGCGGCTTCTTTGCGGTCAGTGAAGTCCATAGTTTTAAGGGTTTTTGCACGATCAAAGAATGTTGAAGCGGCTTCTACATCTATACCTGCGGCAGCGTTTAACACTTCTATCTTGGCTTTGGTTCCGATTGCTGATTGATACGCCGTGGGGTCTTTAGTCCAACCGCTACCTTCTTTGGCGTATTTTTCAGCTTGCGTATTGCCCGCAACCGTTCCTATGTTAAGTGTAGTAACCTCCGTTCCATCAAGCTTAAACCAATCCACATAATTTTCAGGATTAGCGTCAAACTTCATAACCGTGGGGACTTGGTTTGCTTGTGGCTGCGTTAAGTTAGCGGCAGTTCCGGCAGCATACGTTTTTTCGTTTTCCGTGCCCTCGTCTATAACGGTTTCTTTTGTAAACGTGTATAGCTCCGTTGGAAGACCCCGCAATCTTATGTCTGCTTCAATCTCTTGCGCTTTAATAAGTGCGGATTGATAGGGCTCAAGCCCTTTTATGTCAAAATACTGTATTCCCGTTTCCGGTGTAGGTGTGGGCTGACCGTCATCCCCAACGGGCCCTAGCATATTTTTGGACAATAAATTTAACTGCTTTAGGTCCTCGGGGTTGTTTCTATCAAAATCACGGGTTGCAACTAACCTGCCGCCTTGAATACCGTATAGTTTTACAAAATCGGTTTTAGTTGGAGTTCTACCAGCTTGAGCTATTTTAAGTTTTTGGGCAAAACCAGCTTCGGCTGCACCGCCCTGCAACGCAGCCTGTCTAGCCGCCATGTCTAACTGACGCTTCTCTGCGGTCTGAGCCTGTTTAGCTGCAAGCATTTGCGCAGAACGTTCTCCAATCCGCTGTGGAAGTTGTGTTGCCGCAGCCGAATTTGCCAGCCGCTCTGCAATAGAGCCGCCCTGCGTATTACCCGCAAACTGCAAACCCGCTTGAGCAATATCAAACAGCATTTGCGCTTGGGACATATTACGCTGTTCTTCAAGCTCCGCGGCCCGCGCTTGAGCGTCATAACCCCCGCTTAGAAAATCTTGATACTTGGACAAGTCTCTACCAGCTATATCAATGGCGCTGGGCGTTCCGCCTGCTTGAAGTCTTTGGACCTCTACGGGCCCACCCTGCCTAAAATTTACGGGTGGTGTGTTGCCCGCCTCCATCATGGGAGCTTCCATCGCGGGCTCCGGCGCTTGGGCCATCATTAAACCACCAACGCCCTCCCCCATCTGACCTTCCATCGAAGTATCTCCGGCTATGCCCTGCATTAGCTCACCAATGCCGCTGTTAACCGCTCCCTCTTCCGTCATCATAATGGCGGGCTGCGTTAACGCCAAAACCGACTCGGGCGTCTGCATGGCGTCTTGCTGACCAACAATACTGCCAAGTTCCGCGTACCGCGCTTCAAGGGGCTGTTCGTTGCCGCGTATGCCGTCAATCAAGCTTTGGTAGTCTTGAGCGCCGTCGATGGTTTGCATAACATCTTGCGCTGCTCTCATGCCCATCTCTTGGCCCTGCGCTTCTGCGCCAGCTAGAGCTTGCTCTGGGCCCATTTGTGGTGGAGCCATCGGTGGTCCGGCGGGCGGCATCATAGGAGGAGCCATAGGAGGAGCCATAGGTGGTCCGCCCATTGCCAAGCCTTGCACGCCTCGGCCCATCAAAATATCTTTTCGAGTGACTTGTCCGTCACCACTCAGATCAGGGAACGCGGCTCCGCCACGGCTAAACATCTGACGCTTCATTACGCTGCGGTTCATCATTTAAAACAACCCCTGTTGTTGTGCGCCGGATGCGGCGGCTAAAGTACCTATACCCAAACCTAGAGTTGTTTGGAAGGGTGAAACCTGCGGAGCCGAAGCCGCCGTAAGTGTCGAGGACCCAGTTGGTGTGCCAGAGTAAATGTCCGATAGGAAGCCAAGCTGCTGATAAGGCTGCGTGTAGGCTTGCAAGTTGGTCAAACGCAGAGCATCCAAGCCCGCTTGATCAACACCGCGATCTAGTGCGCCCGTCGTCATAAGATTGTTAATGTCCTGAGTATTCAGGCTTGTGCCCATTTCGCCCAATCCCGCCTGTTGAATGCCCAAACTACCCAATCCCGCCGCCATTTGTCCCGTAAGCTGGCCCAACTGTTGCTGTCTACCCATACCAGACTCAAACGCATTCATCGCAGCTTGCTGCGCGTTCTGAAAACCTGCTGCCCGCATTTGAGCAGCGGTGTTTGCTTGTTGCTGCATTGTGTTACGGGCTTGTTCCGACTCCGCGAGTTGTCCGCGAGAACCACCAAAGGCTCCTGCAGCAACCGCTTGCGACCTTACACCCTGTTGCGCTAAGTCGCCCTGACGTTGAATGTCCGCCAGTGCGTTTTGAATAACTTGATCTTCGTAAGGGTTCATAAAGTTTTGGTAACTCTCAGGGTCATACATAGCCCCTGTACCCTCCAAAGACGCGATTCCAGCCGCCATTGCGTCGGAACCCATTCCAATAGTGGCGGAGCCCTCGTTTAAATAGGGCTGATACGCGCCCACTCCGGCTTGACCCGCAGCAATCGCCGCTTGTTCACTCGGACTAAGGTCCGCGATTTGATAATCCGGTGGCGCGTCACCGCGTTCAATTTGACCGGAGATAAATTCTTGCGTGTCGTCTAAAAGACCCAGACGATACGCCTCAATCTTGGGGTCTTGGCGATTGACTATGTATTGAGTAGATTTGGTCATGCTACAGCACCCCCTTCAAACGCTCTCATCATATCGTACATCTTTCTAACGCCGCGCTCCCTGCTACCGTTACCCGCTCCGCGGACAGCCCTAGCGTTCATTACAAACTCACCGTCAGAAAGCATGGCTGGTATACTGTCGGAAGTCTCGGTTCCGGGGCCACCTATGTAACCAGTGCGTCGGGGAAAGTTTTGCATCTCTCCTCCGTTAGCCGCAGTAACAGGATCGATATATTGCTGATAAAGGGGTTCGCGGTCCGAGGGCACCATTATGTCCGACAAGGTTCGGTACGTAGGGGGCCCGTAGGGCCCTGTGCGGTATTCATCCTTATTTGCTGCGTAAAGCAACTCTGATGGCGATTCTGAGGCGTAGGGGTCTTCAATCTTTTCCGCGGGGAGGGGGTCCATAAGACCTCCTGCCGCGGCTACCCCAAGGCCCGCCACGGTGGTGGGTAGAATTTTGTAGCCACCAGTAGCTTGATCCATAACACTTTTAATTGCAGATTCGGTAGGATTCACTCCGGGGTTCTTTTTGGTCAAATATTCCATAGCACTGTCGTAGTCTATGTAATCTTTTTTAAAGAAATTACCCTCTTTAGTGAAGTCCTCCAGTTTAACGTTTCCTTGAATACCCGTTCTAGGCTTTACAGGTCCGGCGGCGGCGGATTCGGTGGCGGCGGCGGTTAGAGAAGTTTCTTGACCCGCTCCCGGGTCCTCAAGGTATTCACTGCTTTGTGTACCCATCGTTACAACTTTTTCGGGTTGTTTATACGGGTTCTTAAACTCAAAGAAACCGCCTTTCGCCTTATCAGGCCCCAATCCTTCAAGCAAATCCTTGCCTCTTGCGTTGTTCGCAAAGTTGCTCATGCCCTTCAGAATGCCGCCAGTAATGCCGCCCATGACTCCAGCCTTCATGCTGTCCTTAAAACTGTTGCCCTGCGCAAGAGAACTAATGCCTGAACCAATAAAGCCCGAAGCTACTGCACCCATTCCGGGGAAAAAGGTGTTTAAAGCCAACGGTATAACAATCGGCGCAGCCATCTTAATAATCTTCTTAACGCCGCTAATAATCTTCTTCAGAAAAAACTCACGCTGACCAGTGTACGGGTTTACAGAGTTAGCCGCGTTGCCAACCGTATAACGCGCCATGTCCATATCATTGTCACTAAAAACCTCCGCCACAGCGTTCCTGATCCGCGGATCGCGGGCCATGTCTTCAGTCATAACAACTTCGTCGCGCCGCAAGTGAGCCAGTTCCGTATCGCCGTTACGACCCATCTGAGCCATGCGGTTTGCCACTTCGCCCATAGAGTTAATGCCGCGGGGCTGACCAAACGCAATTACGTTATCGGGCATTTCATCCATGTTAGAGGTTAAGAAAGACCCTACACCACCTTCGGGAAAGTACATCTGTTCTTGCATTACATTGCCCCTTTGATTTGGACTGTATCAGACCGCATAAAACTTTTCCACGTATTTATCATGTTGTCACCGTAACTGAACCCACTGAACCCGTAACCGAGTTACCACGTAAACTGCTTATGTCCGCTAAGGTTATCTTAACATAGCCCCTTAATCCATCAGAGTCAGCACCTTGATACAAGCTTCCAACTTCTAAACCTTGGTCGTCCGTCTGTAAATTAGTCAAAACCAGCTTTGTATGCCTACCCTCTCCGGGGTTTTGCATCTGATCAAGATAAACTGAGAAAGACCGTATTACTTCGTCAAAGTAACGCTGGTCGTATTCCTGTGGCGGAATTGGAAAAAATGGGCGGACTAGGTTCCTAGACATTAGCGTCTGCCGTCAGGTCTTACCTCGACGCGGGGAGTTCCCAAGCGCCAAGTGGTTTCTGTTTGGGCGTTTTCAATCTTTAAGTTAAACGACCGCCCACGAAGCCGCGTTCTAATTTCTTGGGTAAACTGTTCCACAGGGCTAGAAGCAACCTTATCCACTGAACCCGCGTTTTCTTGCAAGTATTTACCCCCGGGAAAATTCCTAACTCCTAAAGTAAAGGTGACCGCGGGAACGGGCGACGTGGAGTCTCGAAAAGTAATGTCCGGTATAATCCTAGACAAAAACGCAAATTGATCACCGTCCCCTAAATCTATCTGACTACTTTCTATGTGCGAGGATATTGCCGTTGCCGGAGAAGAACTTCCGTCGTCTAGTCCAGACTCGTGTTCGTATAAATAGTGGTCCGTAGAGGCCGCGACAGGCTGTTGCTGAACACCCCGATCCATCCAAAAAGTGCGAGACAAGTTTCCATAATACCAAACTTGTTGGTCGTAATTAAATACAACGTAGCGGTCATTTTCCCCGCTGCTTGCAGAAGGGTAAAACCACCAAATTTCAGAAAAAGAACTGTTGTTCGAGGCTACAACTTTCTCAACCTGATCTCTATTAAAGTCAGAAAAAACGTAGTCTTTAACCGTGCAAGGTATTCGCTTAACAGCACCCGAATAAACGTAAAATTCCTCCTGCCCCATCCAGAACACGTTGTCATTAACAGCTATAGCGCATAAAGGACCCGCCATAGTAATGTTTTCAGAAAGAGTGCTTATACCAAATATAAAGGGTGTCCCAAGAAACTGCATGGCGTGTAGCGAAACGTCAGTAAACACCAGAACCTGTTGTCGTGTTTCAATAGCGGTCACAATCTCTGAACCAGAACCAATGCGCAAATCACCCGCTGTGTTTACTACATTAGGATCAGCGTTAAACGTGTTCCAATCCGTCAGACTTTCCTGAGAAGAAAAACGTATTAACAACGGGTCCTGTTCCCCCGCATTCGGGCCTTCTGGATCACAACCAAAAGCTAAAATGTGTCGGTCCCTGTCCGAAACAAGAATTTGTTTCGCAATAAGAGGAGCGCCCGTGCTACCGGATAAGGAGTTAAGAGCTACCGCACGGGCTCCCGTACCGCCGGACTTGCTCCAGTAAAAAATACCCTCGTTGCGAACATTAATTAAAAGGTTTTCACCAAAGTTGTCGTGGGTCCAAATGCGCAAATTAGAGCCGTCCGTTATGATACTAGAAGCATCTCCCCAGCCCGTTACATTTCCAGTTGTTCCAGACGTTCCTCCATCGCCTTCTCCGCCCCAAACACCCGCACCCCAACCAGTGCCGCCAACGGCTGTGTCCAGACCCGTATTGACTTGATACGCCCCAACGGACGAGCCCCCGCTGTTACCACTGTCACTTGTGTTAGCAAAAACAAACGTAGGGTTTAATCCCGACGTGGTAGTGATTGACGATATTGACGAAACCGTCCTAGCTTCTATCTGAAAGGTTGTCGTGGTTACCACGCGAGTGATTTGATACTCTTGGTTAAGTACGTCGGCAGTAATAACGCCTCCCAAAGTAGCCGCCCCTGAAAAAGTTACAAAATCGTTCTCTAAAGCCCCGTGACTGTCCGAATCTGTAACGGTTAAAGTTGCGCAGGTAACCGCAGCACTGTCCGAATGAGCGGCGGCAGTAGTGCCGTTAACGCCACGGGTACAACCCGTTAAAGTAGCACTACTTACGGCTCCATAAGTTATCTGCTCAGAACCAATTAAAATCCTACCGCCGCCAGCAGGAAAACCAGCGGCGCTGTTTAGTACAATGCTCTGTGCATCTGAAGAAATGGCTCCATTTAAAGTATCCGCGCCAGCCGCAAAAGTTACGGCAGAAGACGCTACACGAATTGGAGTAATGTCGTAATACGTACCACCCTCTTCTATGTAGTACTTTAAATTAGTACCTACTCCGAGATATTTTTCGCCCGAAAGAGCTACCCAAGAATGTAATGCGCGACACGTTCCAAGAAACGCGCTATCCGATTTTTTAACCCAGCCACCTATCTTCTCAGGAAAACCCATGCGGAATCGAATTTTATCGCAATCAAACCAACCCCCTTCGTTACTATACGAAGTAGTTTCTCGGTTTATTCCGGGCTTAAACTGTAGCTTTGTTAAGGGCATTAGTCATCATTCTTTGCATCTGTTGTAAAGAAAAGCTTTATTCCTAAAAGTCGAGCAGCACCCGTTTGTGTGTCCGAACCAGTTATTAACCGAACGACTTCAAAGTAAGTTTGTGTGTCTGCTGCGGCATCGACAATAGTTAACGCGGGGCTGACCGCCGTAACCGTCATGTCGTTAGCTGTACCACTAGCCGAATCGTCTACGGCAGCGTAAGACCCCGAAAAAGCCGTGTTTATAGTGGCATCATTTGCAAAACTAATGCCGCGAACAGCCCAACCAACCTGTCCCGTGTTTGTACCATTAACAGTCCAAAAAACTTGGTACTTTACGGTTCCCTCGTTCCACGATTTGGGAAAACAAAAACTAAATTGAGCCCTTTGAGTAGTACTAGCCGAAAAATCAAGGCACTTTAAATTCGGACCACTACTATCTAGCTCAACTTGCGTTAAAGCAGAGGTTCCACCCGTGTCTGCAGGATACATGACATTAGCTGGGATATATACCGTCTCTAATCCCGCAACCTTGACCGCTGCAGAAGCGTTCGTCAAAGCGCCACCAACATCTAAAGCGCCGTCAATATCCCCCGCGCCACTAATATCTAGTGTTGCCGCATCTAACTCACCCGTAAGTGTCAGGTTACGCAAACTCGCTACGTCTTTATTAGCGTCTGCCGTTACAGTTTTACTCGCTACAACCGTACCAACCGCTGCGCCCGTGTCATTGTAGTTCAACTCCGTAACAGTGGCGGAAATGGGCGTCCCTGCAATAGCCAAAGTAGTGGCATTGACTTGCCCCGCGTCACTGTAAACAACAGCCTTGTTGTTAACAATCGTACCAGCTACGGCACCGTCCAATAAATTTATTTCCCCTGCGTCAGAGGTGACAGCCGTACCACCCAGCTTTAAAGCTGCAAGAGCCGTGGTCCCCGCTAAATTAGCATCTGTCAACAAGTCATAAACAGCGGCTCCCGAACCCTGACCGTCTGTTGCAATCATTTTTACTTCGCCAGCGGCAACGGCAACGTTGGCCCCCGATCCTTGAGAGAAAGTCAATGTTGCACTTGTCGCGTTCTCAATCATCCAAACTTTTGAAACAGTGTTTGGCGCAAGCGTAACCGTACAAGCCTGACCACCTCCCGTGCATTTAAGGTAGAATGAACGAGCTTGGTCCGAGGTTCCATCTGCCAACGTAATAGTGTGCGTGGAAGCGTCTGGTATAGCTTCAGAACCGTAAGAAAACGCCTCACCAATAAGTTCTAAGTTATTGTTAGTTTTAGTTCCCCAAGTTCCTGACGCCTCACCCGTACCAATTTCTTCTAGCCTTAGATCGTTTACATATGTACTAGCCATGTTGTTATCCTATGCCGCGATATTCGTCCAAGACGGTGTTTGTGAAACTGTTATAGCAGAGAAGTTAGAAGTTTGCGAGGGTACGATTTGGGAGAGGTTAGAAGTTTGCGAAGGTACGATTTGGGAGAGGTTAGAAGTTTGCGAAGGTACGATTTGAGAGAAGCTGGAAGTTTGCGAAGGTACGATTTCCCCCCAAACAAGAACTAATCCAACCGAACCCGTAGCCTCAACGCCTGTTACTGTAGCATTGGCGTCACCCTCTACAGTAACGGAACCAACAGAGGCTGTACCTGCAGACGGTCCCGCAACCGCAACTACTGCGCTAACTGCAACCGTTCCAACAGCACCCGTGCCAGCAACCCCCGTAACCGACACCAGTGTTGCAGAAGAAGCACCCGTTGAAGCAAGCGCGTCATCAGCTAGTGAGTTAAAGCCTAACATCGGTTACTCCATCACGTAAACTTAACGCTATATTCTATAATTACGGGTTGATTAAGTTCTTTTACAAAAACAGCCGTTGAGGAAGTTGCTACTGCCGAAATCGAATACGAGATTGGAAGGCTAGAACCACTTGCTGTCTGCCCAATAGCCGTATTTAACTCCGTTATGTCGCTAGCCGAATCAGGTATGATAAACTGCTGCCCCGCGGTTAAACTACTCTGTCGCGTATTAATTCCACCGGGTATTGTTATTTGCCCCGTAGCAGTGTTAAAAATGCTGTTCGCAGCTAAACCAATAAATGTGCGGTAAGGATCATCAATTATAAGAGCACTTCCAGCATCTTCATTACCATCGTTCTGAGTACACGAAGCAACCAAAATCCGGTCATTACTTAACACCACTTTGCCGCCCCACTGAAACCTACGTGTATCACTACCCCCAACTAAATCCGTCCCAACCACCCAAGAAAAACCACTAGAACCTCTAAGGTTCGATGCCGACGCTGACGCAATACCCCCGCTGGAAAACACCGTGGTTTTATAAAAACTGCTGTCTATAAATGTTATGTGTTCTTTTCTAGTGGGCACATAAACAGTGCTAGTCCGCGCGTGAAAACGTTCATCAACGTTGGCAATCTGAAGGTTGGGAGGTATATCCATACTCGCGCCAGTTTGCGTCATAGTCCTGTCGCTTGCGACATGAACCATGACCGCAGTATCCGAAGTAATACCCGAACTTAAATACAAAATGTAAAAACAATCTGCGGTAGGATCATAAGTTATATCTGTGTCAAAAAAGGTTCCAGCCGTAAATTCAATTTCAGTGGCTACGGTTAAAGTATTATCTGAATTTACTGTGGCGACATTAAAGCGAGCATCAGAGCCACTCGAACAATAAGAATATGCAACAATGTTGTTTGCTTCGTCATAAGCTAAATCAACGCCATTCGCCTGAGCCGCGCCACCTAGCTGAACCTCCGTTCCCGCGGTAATAGTGTCATCACTAGTGTCCGGTATAATAACGTTTGTTCTAACGTCCCCATCAGTGTCAACAAAAACCGCGACTATTTTATTTGCGGTAGGGCAAAACATAGCTTCGTAGTAGCCTTCCCTATAGTCAGCGTCGGAAGAGCTCGTACCAGTGATAAGTTTAGTCGCCGTCCCTACTGAAACAGAGTTTGTGGTCCCTCCCGTAACGGTAACAACAGACGCAAAAAAATCATATGAAGCGGCATAAATAATAACCGCACGTTCGTTTGAAGGATCATAAACCATCCGCACGTTTTTGGCGACACCCGCATTTACTTGAGTGCTTATAGAAACAGGAGTTCCAAGCGTTATTGCGTTAGTTGTACTGTTGACTTCACCAACAACAATTTTAATTTCTTGGCCCGAACTAATGCGATACGCTATAACCACTCGATCTGTATCGGAGTCATAACAGGCCCCTATTCCTGATAGTGCTGTACCCGACTCAAGGGACGACGCGGGTCCAGAAATAGGCGTAACGTTAGAACTAACTGTACCGTCAGCGTTTATTTTTACTAAATCTCCCGCGGTAATAGCGGGTGATCCACTACCTGAAGCCGTAAACGTGGCCTCACCAACCGCGGCAGGCGCGGCCCAAGAAATGTCATTAGACCCCGCAGTTAACACGGTGCCCGATGCGCCCTTGGTTAATCGTGCAGATGCGGCACTGGAGTTACCATAAAGAATTGATCCTCTAGGCATTGCATCTAGCAGATTAAGCTCCGCTGCCGTACTGGTCATAGGCGTAGAACCAATAGTGGTTTTTCCTTCGGGAACAATTAAACCCGCCGCACCACCAAGAATTAAATCATCTGCGCTTGCATCCCACTGCATATACGCACTGGCGGTGTCGCCAAAAAACTTAACGTCATAGCCCGTATCGTCTACGCCAACGCTTAATGTGGAATCTATCTGCACCGCGCCGTCTATATCAACGGCGTCTAAGTTGGTCGTACCGTCAACATCTATATCCCCACTAATATCTAACGAAGCAGCAATAATCTCGCCACTAGCATTAATTGCGCCATTGATATCAATGGTTGTCGCAGTTAAATCTATTTCGTCAGTGGCTGCTATGGTAAGAACTGTTGCGCTACTACCTTGGATAAACTGACTAGAATCGTTAAACAAAATCTTATTAGTGCTGGCGACAGTTAAATCTGCGGCTATATTTACCGCCCCATCTATATCAACAACATCAAGATTAGTCGTTCCGTCAACATCTATATCCCCGCTAATATCTAACGAAGCAAACGTCCCAACACCCGTTGTAGTTAACGAAGTGGCACCGTCATTAACAAAGATATCCGCAGCCGCAGCGGTAATAAATACTTCAGCGGAACCACTTAAATTTAAAGCATTGTCTGAATTAGAACTTTCTGAAACATTTCTTGTTAAAGTTGTACCGCTGGAGGTATAAACACCCGTACCTATTTCAAAAGCAACTCCCTCTTCTATCGTATACCGAACTGTTTGACCGTTGGTAATACCCGCCGCGGCAAACGTTTGAAAACCGCTTACAGCACTGCCCAGAGTAATCGTTCCAGTGCCCGTGGTACTGGTGGACATTTTTGCACGATTTCCAAGAACTATTGCCATGTTATGCTATTCGTATGATTGCGTTACTTGCGTCCGCGGTAGGAAAAACAATAGTAAAGTCACCGGAGCTTGCGCCCTTGTCCGCGCCAAAATCTAACACACAAACGGAAGGGTCACTTGTTGCGGCTTCGTTGTAAATCAACGCGCCACGAACAGACGAGATTGTTACGTTTGAAAATGTTTCAGGGGCGAAATTTGTCAAAGCGGTTGTGCCACTGCTAGTGGGCGTTACGCTCGTTAAAAACTGACCTTTCGCTGTGTAGTTTGTACCCGTAACCTCCTCGCTACTGGTGTAGGCCGTGGTAGCGGCATTTAAAGTCGCGCTGTTAGTGTAGAGTGCTAGCTTAAAAACATTGCTTGCCGCAGTAAAGTTATGTGTAGCCGTCATCAGTTCTTTTTTGAACGAGGTACACAAAAAGTTTCCTGAGAATGCCATTTACATTTTCCTTATATATTCAGCTAACGTGGGATGACCCGCTTCTTTGATTGCATTATATACCGTAGTACGGTCACTTTGGATAGCCTGTTTCATGTGTATAACAAGCAGCTTTTCTATGCTATCACGGTATGCTATCGCTTGATCCCGCAACGAAGGGTGGGCGTCCTGAGAAAAAGACACAATACTACCAACGCAACGGTGAGCTATCTCTTCAGGAGTGGCTCCACGATTGTTAGTGGTTTGAACCTCAACCTTAAACTCTCCAAAAGACATGTTGTTCATTGTTTAGCCCTCACAACCTGACCTGTGCGGTACTCATCTGTAACCTCTTTTGCTTCTCCCAACATTTTTAAGCCCATAACCGCCTCCCCAAACCTTTTTTCGTAAAGAACCTGTAGGTCCTGTTCGCCTTTCATAAACACGTAGGCTTCCATTAAGCTGCCATACAGCAGAGCTACTTCTGCGTTCTGACTAAGCCATGATTCGGTTGTGTCGGCTCCAATGGAAGACAGTGTTCCCGTTGCTCCGCTAGAGCTACCCGTCAAAGTTTCTCCTACTGTAAAGTCCCCCGCAGGTATTTTTACCGTCAACGTTGTAGAGGATGGAACCGCGTCAACCGTTGTAGACTGTCCGCTGGACGATCCAGTTATAGTGTCAGAAGTAGTAAATGTACCACTCACGCTGGTCATTGTTAACGTAAACGTACTGACCGTCAGGCTCACAGGTCTATAATAATATTGTAACTCTACGGCGTATCCACTGTTTGGCGTTGGCGCTAAAATAAAGTTGTCAACATCAAATTGACCGTAGTATCGGGGAGAACCTGTAGTGGCAGCGTTTGGGTTAAAGGATTGTATAAAGTTTGAGTCTTTAAAATCTAAAAACACTTGGTTACTACTGGAATCCGTGTAGGACAACGAAAACGGAGCTAAAAAATCCGACGGACAATTAAGAAACTTGTTTGCATTACTCATAACACCACTAGCATTACGCTGGAACAAACTTAACTGAACGTTTTTTAAAACACGTTCTTCTGTGTTGCGAATAAACACGGGAAGATTATTAACAAACGTAGTTTCGTCGTTTTCAGTATAATCTTTTATGGCCTGTTTCAGAGTTGTATATGTGTAGCTCATGTTGTCACCGTAACCTCTCCTACAGACCCTTCAGCCTTTAGTCTATTGCCCGTTAAACCCAAAGCATCACCACGATAACCTACGGGGTCAAACCCATACTCAATAGCATCTATCTCCGCAAGGTTTTGCTCCGGCCTAGCGTCTTTTAAGGCTTGTGGATCAGAAACCGTTCTAAACGGACCTAGCTGCGGCTGCTTAGGCTCAAACTCGTCCTTACCAACTAACAGGCCGTTCCATTCCCGTCGCATGTCTTTATACCTGTACCGGAAACCAGAACGGTCTGATATCGCAAGAGCATTTTTACCGCTAGCAAACCTACCCATTAGCCTGTCCTAAAGTACTGGTATTGAGGAACTACGTTAAACGAAGCTCTGTCCCTGTCTTCTGTCATAGCTCGTTCAAATTCTTCTTCATACACCGCCTTTAACAACTGAACGCGTTGCGGGGCCCG
>UEXM01001439.1_pt1 | contig 20237 bp, 20 predicted proteins | sample 1796661 | NCBI WGS metagenome assembly UEXM01 (sample SAMEA4772469, study PRJEB27181) | metagenome | reverse complement strand
CCAATAATTTAGCTAAAGTCGATTTACCTGAACCAGTTTCTCCAACAATAGCCAAGGTTTTATGTGCCATAATATCAAAAGATAATGTCTCTAAAGCAGCAACACATTTACGGTTAAACCAGTAGTTTTTATCTTTATAATTTTTACTTAAATTAATAACTTGTAATAGCACATTACTCACGAGTAACTATCCTTTAACGGGAAATGGCAACTCACTTGATGACCATGAAAGTTTTTTATTTTCGGCGCATGTACACATTTTTGTTGTGCACGTGGGCACCGAGGGCCTAAGCGGCAACCGATAGGTAAATGCTGTAAAATTGGAATACTGCCAGGTAAGGTCATCAACCTAGATTTGTTAGGGATCATTCTATTGGCTTTCGGGCTACTGTCAACTAAAGCTCTAGTATAGGGGTGATAAGGTTGATTAAATATTTGTTCGGTGGTGCCAGCCTCAACAAATTGACCACTGTACATCACAGTGATCGCGTTGGTCCAATGAGTTACATTTTCTAAATCATGACTGATCAATAATATCGACATATTTTTCAGCTGATTTAAGCTCGCTAAAAGACGAAATATTTGCCCTTGATTGGTACTTTCCATTGCTGCGGTAGGCTCATCAGCAATCAGTAACATCGGGCGACGGGCCAGTGCCATGGCTATCATAACTCGCTGACACAAAGCGTCGGTTAATTGGTGAGGGAAGCTTTTGACACACATTTCGTGCTGCTTGATGCCCACTTTATGTAATAAATTAATCGCAGCAAGTTTACGTTGTTGACGCTTTTGCCAGAAAAAGCCAGTTAATTGCTCAACATCTACAGCTTCCTCTAACTGTTCTCCTATCGTGGTAGTTGGATCTAAGCAGGCCATAGGCTCTTGAAAAATCATCGCCACATCTTTAGAGATAATCGCCTTTCTTTCTTCAGGTGAAAGTCGCATTAAATCATTGCCGCGCCAATGAAAACGGTCGGCATCTACTTTCCACTTTTCATCAAGCACGCCAACAATGGCTTGTGCTAACAGTGACTTTCCTGAGCCTGATTCCCCAACTAAACCTCTCACTTCACCTTCTTTCATGGTTAAGTTGACTCGATCAACAGCAAGGATAGGCTGTGTTGAGGTCTGTAGCTCAATGGAAAGATTTCGAATATCAATTAAATTCATTAATTTTCCTTGCGCACTTTCAGCGCATGACGCATGCCTTCGCCGACCAAGTTTGTAGCAATAACTGAAAATAAAATGGCTAAACCTGGTAGGTAAACAGTCCAAGGGGCAATATAAAATAAGTCAATACCATTAGCTAACATAGCACCCCATTCAGGCATAGGAATAGGAGCCCCTAAGCCTAAAAAACCTAATGCTGCAATTTCGAGAATAGCTGCTGATTGGGCAAGTGTTGCTTGGCTAATTAACTTTTCGATAATATTAGGAAAAATGGAATACCATAATATTCGTATCGAGCTCGCGCCATCTAGACGTGATGCTAATACGTAGTCTTTAGCAAACTCTTCTTTTACGGCATTACGAGTAATGTGTACAAACTGTGGTATGAGCACCATAATAATTGCCCATAAGGTGTTCTCTAAACCCGGGCCTAATATGGCAACAATGATAATAGCTAGTAATAACGATGGTATAGATAAAATCACATCGAGAAAGTGATTGAGGATACTTGATTTAATACCGCTAGTGAGCGCGGAAAGAGAGCCGATAATAACGCCTATTACGAGAGACGCCATAACAACAATAATACTCAAACCAAAGGTTAATGACGTACCGTGCATTAAACGCGATAACATATCTCTACCTAGGTTGTCTGTGCCAAGTAAAAAACTGACATTGCCTTCATCGCTCCATGCTGGAGGCAATAATAAGTGATCTAAGTGATTTTCCACTGAAGAATATGGTGTAATAACACTGGCTAATAAAGCCAAGGCAATTAAAAATAAAAAACAGCCAAAGCCAATCAAAACCACTGGCGGTTGTTTAAAGTTATGCCACAACTGCATTAACGGGGTAGGAAACTCTTCTTCTAAATAAATTTTATCACGTGCCATGATTAGGCTCCCGAGCTAATGGGTTAAGCGCAGCATAGACAAAATCAATAATAATATGCACAATAAATATAAAGGTTGAGAGCACGATAAGGCCACCTTGAATAGCAGTATAGTCGCGTTGATAAATACTTTCGATTAGCCAACGACCAATCCCCGGCCAACTAAAGATCACTTCGGTTACCATCGCAATAGTAATAAGGTGAGCAAACTGCAGGCCGACATCGCGGATAACTTTAATAACCGCATTACGCATGGCATGTCGATAAATAATTTGGCTAAAGGTTAAGCCCTTAGCTTTTGCTGCTTTAATGTAATGGGTGTCTAGCACCTCCAACATAGCTGTTCTAGCTAAGCGCATAAAGATGGTTGCAGGAGCTAGGGCAACAACAATAACGGGCAATATGAGGTGGCGAGTAGCATCTTGGAAAGCTTGCCACTTATACTCGCTATCGCTGAGTAAAATATCGACTAGCTGTAAACCGGTCACATGCTTAATTTCAAACAATAGACTTATTTGTCCAGCAGAGGGCAACCAACCTAATTGAACCGAAAATACTAAGATGGCTAAAATACCGAGCCAAAAAACAGGAATTGAGTAACCAATCATAGCAATGGCTAAGATAAAGTTGTCTGGTGCTTTTCTGTGATAAATAGCGGCACAGAAGCCAATAGGAATACCGAAGAACATAGCAACAAGTAGTGCTACACAAGTTAACTCGACTGTTGCGGGTAATCGGTTGATTATTTCTGTCATTATCGGCAGGTGGCTAGTCATTGAATAGCCCATATCGCCATGAAACAAATGGCTCACATAGCTGAAGTATTGTGTTAGTAAGTTTGCTTGCTGTTGATATTCATTCGCTAAAACCGCCAGTTGCTCAGGTGAGGCGTTTATTTGTCCTGTAAGGTTAATGAGTTGTTCGCCAGGAAACAGAAAACTTAAACTAAAGGATAATATGGTCAATAACCACATAGTAAAAAAGAACAAACTAAAGCGTCGTAGTGTAAAAATTAACATATTAGTTTTTAGTAACCCCATTAAAGTCGATTCCGCCTATTGAGCGTAATAGGGTGCCGTTTATATTGTTGGCTCTTGCTTGGTACCTTTTAGAGTGGGCAATAGGAATTAAAGGTACTTCTTCATTGATCAATTTTAACGCCTTTGAATAATAGGCTTTCCTACTATTAATGTTGTTGGTCTGTAACGCACTTTGGATAAGCTGATCAAATTCTTCATTACACCAAAAGGTTCTATTACTACCCGTAACGGCTGATGCGCAGCTGAGCAATGTTGAAAAAAAGTTATCGGGATCAGGGTGATCAGCAGACCAACCTAATAATACACTCTGGTGTTCACCTTCGGAAATCTTTCGTAAAAAGGTCGACCACTCGTAGTCAAAAACAATTTCAACATCAACCCCTATTTTTTGTAAATCAGCTTGGATCAACTTTGCCATAGTGACAGCATCCGGGTTATAAGCTCGTTGCACAGGCATCGCCCATAAGTTCATCGAAAATCCATTGCTATAACCTGCTTCTGCTAATAATGCTTGAGCTTTTGTTATCGAGTACTCCTGACTTGTGATTGTTGAATCATAGGCCCAAGAAGAATTTGGGATCAAACCATCGGCAATTTCTGCTTGCCCAGTATAAACGGTTTCTAGAATTGCTTGTTTATTTATTGCGTAAGATATTGCTTTTCTTACTAGTGGATCATTAAAGGGAGGTTTACTGGTATTAAAACCAAAATAGCCAACATTAAAAGATGTCACAGACTCTAAAGTAAGGTTAGGGTGTTGCTTAATTTTTTCATGAGCAATTGGATAGGCAATTATATCGCATTCGCCGGCTAGGAGTTTTGTTAAACGGCCGGTGTCTCGAGGTGTGATATCAAAAACCAACTGTTTAAGATCAGACTTTCCACGCCAATAGTTAGCGTGAGGTTCATAACGAATAAATGCTCCAGAGCTATATTGCTTAAATTTGAATGGCCCCGTACCAATTGGCAGTATATCAATTTCTTGCATCGTGTTTAGTTCCACTAATTCATCGGCATATTCTTTGGATAAAATAACCGCTGAATTACCGCCAATATTAGCGAGAAATGAACTATCCGAATGCGATAGCTGGAAACGAATAGTGTACTCATTAATTTTTTCGATATTATCAATTAAATCAACGAGCTGAGCATTTTGGAAAAAAGGGTATTTACCACCAGAAACCGGGTAATATAAGTGATTTTCATCAAGCATACGGTTAAAACTGAATAAAACATCATCAGCGTTAAGATTGCGTGTGGGCGTAAAGTAAGCTGTTTGATGAAATTCAATGTCTTTGCGTAAATAGAAAGTTACCATTTTTCCATCGCGAGTAACATGCCAGGATTTTGCGATAGCAGGAACAACTGAATTATCAGTAGGATTAAACTCTATTAAACGGTTATACAACTGATTGGCTGTTGCATCTATGGTGGTGCCAGAAGTAACGGTTTGAGGATTAAAGCTTTCAGGAGCGCCTTCACTGCAGTAAATAATACTTTTTTTGCTTAACGAAAGTGTTTCGCTTGAGTCACAACCTGTTAGCACTATGATAAACAGTGCTAAACAGTTGTAATAGGTAAATTTACAATAAGTCATAGTAAACATTTATTCTTCATCTGCACTACTTGAATCCAGTAAATTATATTTTTTTAAGTAACCTCTTAATTGATGATAGGTTAATTCTAAGGCATCGGCTGTTTTCTTTTGATTATATTGGCAATTAGCGAGTGCCGACTTGATCAAATCGACCTCGTAGTCTTGCGATAAAGTCTTCAATGACAATGGAAATTGTAAAGTGTTGACCTGAGGTTTACTTTGCTGCGCTACCTTTTGCGTTGGTTCAAGGCTTTTCTCAACAGTTTCAACTGCTGGTGTAGTGATGATCCTGTCTTGAGTTTTAATGCGTTTAGATGGACGGTATGGAGATTCAAATGGATCAATAACCAGTTCATGAACTGGCAAATGAGGGTTATTACAGCGATAAACACTACGTTCTACAACATTTTTTAATTCACGAATGTTGCCAGGCCAATGATACTCAAGCAGGGCACGCTTGGCTTTTTCGGTAAAGCCGCTAAAAAGTTCAAACTCGAGCTCACGTGCCATGTTAATGGCAAAATGTTCGGCTAACACTAAAATGTCGTCTAGGCGCTCTCGTAATGGTGGTAGTGTTATTACATCAAAGGCTAATCTATCAAGTAAATCTGCTCTAAACTCTCCTGCGGCTGCCATTGAAGGTAAATCCTCATTAGTTGCTGCAACGAGGCGTGCGTTGGTTTTAATGGTTCTTGAACCACCAACTCGTTCAAATTCACCGTACTCAACAACACGTAATAACTTTTCTTGGATTAAACCTGAAGTATTAGCAATTTCGTCTAAAAATAATGTGCCATTATCTGCACGCTCAAAGCGACCTTCATGTCGTTTACTTGCACCAGTAAATGCGCCACTGTCGTAACCAAATAACTCACTTTCTAATAAATTTTCGTTTAATGCGGCACAATTAAGCTTTAAATAATTTTGATCCCAACGCTTTGATAAATAATGTAACCGTGCAGCAACAAGCTCTTTACCTGTTCCGCGCTCACCAATAATGAGTACAGGTTTGCTTAAGGGGGCAATTTGAGAAATTTGCTCTAAAACTTCTAAAAAGTTATTAGATTGACCAATGAGGTTATCCTGTTGTTTGAAACGTGCCATTTACTGACCTAATAATTGGTTTTTTTCACTAACAAATAGTGTATTTCATTAATAGCTGAGATAGAAGTCTTTTTTTAATATAAATAAAAGCTTATTATTCATGCTGTTAACATGTTTTAAAAACTTGGCGCAAAACATGAATAGTAAAAGCTAAGACAATTAACGTAATTTTTTGAACGAGGAAGTAATTATGGGTGTTTTTTCAAGGTTCACAGATATCATTAATTCTAATATTAACAACTTATTAGACAAAGCAGAAGATCCTGCAAAAATGGTGCGCTTGATCATACAAGAAATGGAAGACACGCTAGTTGAAGTTCGTTCTTCATCAGCAAAAACATTAGCAGATAAAAAAGAATTAGCACGCCAAGCCAGCCGATTTGAATCGGATGCAACACAATGGCAAGATAAAGCTGAACTAGCATTAAGCAAAGGCCGTGAAGATTTAGCGCGTGCAGCTTTAATGGAAAAGAAAAAGTGTCATGAAAGTGCAGAGTCACTGCGTGATGAATTAGAGCACGTAGATGGCCATATAGCAAAACTTCAAGACGAAATATCGCAATTACAAGACAAGTTAGCAGATGCAAAATCACGTCAGAAAGCGATTATTATGCGTGAGAAAACCGCTAGCTCTCGATTGAAAGTGAAGAAGAACATCGACAGTGATCGTGTTAATGATGCGTTAAGTCGCTTTGATCGCTATGAACGAAAAATTGATGATATTGAAGCACAAGTAGAATCTTATGATATGGGTAGTAAGTCGTTAGCTGATGAAATTGCTGATTTAGCCTCTGATGAAAAAGTTGATGATGAACTTGCGGCACTAAAAGCTAAAATGAATTCAGAAACTAAAAAGAAATAATTAGACGTTAACAACGCATGCCTTGAATTAGGTGCAAGTAAGGGGAAGTATTGTGGAAGAGATTATTATCGCTCCAGTTATTATATTCATGATAGTAGTGGCACCTATTTGGTTGATTTTACACTATCGTAGTAAACGACAAATTAGCCAGGGCTTTAGTGAAGAAGAGTATATTCAGTTGTCAGAACTGTCAGAGCTCGCTGATAAAATGGCTGACAGGATCAAAACTTTAGAAGCTATTTTAGATGCTGAAACGCCGGAGTGGAGAAATAAACTATGACCAGTAAAGGCCGAGGTGAGTTATATCGAAATACGAGCCAAGGAAAAATAGCCGGAGTGTGCGCAGGTATTGCAGATTACTTTGGCTGGGAAACTTGGCTGGTGCGTATATTGGTAGTTTCAGGTGTATTGTTAGGCATGGGATGGTTTATTGTTATCTATATTGCAGCATGGTTTATATTAGATAAAAAGTCTGGCAATACTGCGAATGCTAACCGCAATGGAGCAAAAGCGAATAATGGTTATGCGCAAACAGCGCAGCAACGTACCGCGAAGCAACAGGGTTTTGATGAAGATATTACGAATGAATCGATTAAAGTGAAGTCAAGGGTTTGGCAAGCAGGAGAGCCGCCCAAGCAAGCTTTTCATGACATTAGACGTAAATTCAAAACCTTAGAGCTAGAATTACAAGTTATTGAACGTTATGTAACATCGCCCGAATTCACGGTTTCACGAGAAATAAATAAGTTATAAATAAAAGCGGCCAAGCCGCTTTTTTATTGGCAAAATTTTATTAATAAGTCAGATAAATTACTGTTATCAAAACTTAAAAAACGCTAGTATCAAAGCTATTAAGCGTATTGTTAAGTCGACTTTTTCTTGTTGTACTGCACGTAACAATCAATGTTCATCTTCAACGCATGTAGAATTCAAAATAGCATTCAACTATGGCATTTATTAATCAAGCAAAACTAAAAAAATTAAAACAAAAAGCCAGTGATATTGTTAATCGCTCTATCGACCAACACGTAACACTTGCTGTAACGGGTTTAAGTCGTAGTGGTAAAACTGCTTTCATAACTTCTCTGGTGAATCAATTATTAAATGAAGGTAATAATTCACAATTGAGCTTTTTTAATGTGGTTCATGAAGGACGTTATATTGCGGCAAAACGAGTACCACAAAAGCATCTTCATATTCCACGATTTGAATATGATGGCGCGTTTTCAGCTTTGTGTCAGTCACCACCACAATGGCCAAAACCAACCAATGGTATTAGTGAGTTACGTTTAGCCGTACGTTATCAGCCAAAAGATTCTTTACTAAAGTATGCGACGGGGTCAGCTACGTTATATATTGATATTACAGATTACCCTGGCGAGTGGTTGCTTGATTTACCTATGTTGTCATTGACCTTTGAAGAATGGTCAAAACAAACTACGGCGTTACTTAATCAAGCCCCAAGAAGTGCGCATGCACAAGGATTTCTTGACAAATTAGCCGACTTTGACCCTTTTGCCAGTGTCGACGAAAGCGTATTAGCACAATTATCGCAAGAGTATACAGAACTGCTATTACTTTTCCGCCATCAACTGGGCTTATCTGTTATTCAACCTGGGCGTTTTATTTTGCCGGGGGAGTTAGAAGACGCGCCAATTTTACAGTTTTTTCCTTATAGTGGTTTTGATGATATTGACAGTAATGATTATCAAAATGCTAAAGATGATTGCTACATTGGTATGCTACGAGCACGTTTTATTGAATACAAAGAACGCGTTGTTCGTCGTTTCTATAAAGAGCACTTTATTAACTTCGATCGACAAATAGTTCTCGCTGACTGTTTAACACCACTAAACAATGGTCCAGAAAGTTTTGCTGACTTGCAAAACGCCATGGCGATGATCATGGAAAGTTTTCAATATGGACAATCGAGTATATTTTCACGGTTGTTTTCACCAAAAATTGATCGCCTACTGTTTGCGGCAACTAAGGCTGACCATGTTACACCTGAACAACATAGTAACTTGGTTTCACTGTTAAATAAGCTGGTTTTTCAAACCAAGCAGCAATTAAGCTTCGATGCAATCAAGATGAAAACCATTGCTATCGCCTCCGTGAAGGCAACACAAGTTGGTAAAAGCCAATACCAAGGACGTAGCATTCCGGTTATTAAAGGCCGGCAATTAACGAACGATCAAATGATTACTTTATTTCCAGGTACTGTTCCTGGGAGTATTCCAGCGCTTGATTATTGGCAAAAACAGGCATTTAACTATATCGCTTTTTCACCAATAAGCTCAGCTAATAAAGAAGAGTGCTTACCACACCTTAGAATGGATCAAATGTTACAGTTTTTGTTGGGAGATAAATTAAAATGATTGAGAATAAAGAGAAGTACCAACAACAAATATTGTTTGATGATGTTGATACTACCGATGAGAAAATAAAAGAAAACACACCACAAATAATTGTTAATGAGCAAGACTGGATAAGCGATGAAAAAATAGAGAAAGTCGATGATGATTTAGTGCCAGAAGCTAGAAAACCAAGTTGGCTTTGGCGTACACTCGGTGTAGTTTTTATTACTTTAGTAGCTGTTGAAACAACACAATTTTTTATGGCTGGCTTTAGTCAGTCGCCAATCATTGCGAGTTTATATGCTGTTTTATTAGCGGGCTTATCAGTTGTTTGTGGGCGTAGTATTTGGCGTGAATGGTCAGGGTTGAGACAATTTAAATCTCAACAGCACCTTAAACAACATGCACAAAATATTTTCAATGAGGCGGGTGATATAGATGCCGTGAGTCTTTGTGAAAAAATCTCTCAACGTTTACCTAGCGATTTAGCCGAAGTTGACCAAGGAGCTTGGCAAAACTTAAAACTTGAAGAATACAATGACGTTGAAATCATGCAATTATATTCACGTAAGGTTTTGTCGCAGGTAGATCAAAAAGCACTCAAAGAAATTGCCAAGTTCTCCTCTGAGTCAGTTGTTTTAGTTGCGCTAAGCCCGATTGCTATTCTTGATATGTTGCTGATGCTTTGGCGAAATTTACGTTTAGTTAATAAAATAGCCGCTTTATATGGCTTAAAGCTGAGTTATTGGAGTCGGATAAAGTTAATTAAGCAAGTTATTGTCAATATGGCCTACGCTGGCGCAAGTGAATTGGTTGCAGATTTAGGTGCTGATCTACTTGGTGCTGAGCTATTAGGTAAATTATCTGCACGCATGGCACAAGGGCTTGGGGCTGGCATGCTAACGGCTAGGTTAGGGCTAAAGGCTATGCACTTGTGTCGACCAATCCCTTTTGCTGATGATGCGCCTAAACTTGGTCATATACGTCAAAAAATAGTTCATCAAGTACAACAACTCGTAAAGAAAGCATAGTATACCATTGAAAATAAAGATTAAGTTTTAAATTTTACAGTTAGATGTAACACAAATTTTACACTCTTTTATTCTGGTTGAAAAATAGCCACTTTGAAAGTAGTGCTTTTTCTAGTGTTGTTGCCTTACTATTGGAACACAACAGTTGTTCTAAATATCAAAATAACATGAATAAAAAATTTGATATTCACTAAGTAAGGTTAACACAATGGCGAAGGCGACTAAGTATGTTTCAAAAGTTGCAGATGAACAGGGCAATATCGTTTGGTCAGCAGCAGAAAACAAAATTTGGCAAGCGTTAATAACTCGACAATTGTCAACAGTACATGACACAGCGTGTGATGAATTCATTGAAGGTTTGAGTAAGTTAAATCTTCCGCAAGACCGTATTCCACAATTAGAAGAAGTTAGTACCGTTTTACGAGCGACAACCGGTTGGAGCTGTGAGCCTGTACCAGCACTTATTGGTTTTGGTGAGTTTTTCCGTTTGTTATCAGAGCGGAAGTTCCCTGTTGCGACATTTATCCGTTCGCAAGAAGAGTTTGATTATCTGCAGGAGCCAGATATATTTCATGAAATATATGGTCACTGTCCATTATTGACTAATGAATCTTTCGCTAACTACACCCAAGCCTATGGCATGATGGGCTTAAATGCATCGAAAGAAGATCGCGTGTTTTTAGCCCGCTTATACTGGTTTACTGTTGAGTTTGGTTTATTAAATACGCCCAAAGGCTTACGTGTATATGGCGGTGGTATATTGTCTTCACCAAGCGAAACTGAATATGCGCTCAATGATAAAAATGTCGAAAGAAAGCCACTCGATGTTCTAGACGTTTTACGAACTCAATATCGTATTGATATTATGCAGCCAATATATTTTATGCTTACTAAGGTTAGTGACCTTGATGATATACGAAAATTAGAAGTAGAAGACATTATGGCATTAGTAGAACAAGCAAAAGTAATGGGCTTACATCCAGCTAAATTTGAATTAAAAACAACCTCAAAAGCGAGTTAAAGGAATTTTTTATGAGCGGTGAATTATCCAATCAACAATGTGAAGCATGCCAAGTTGACGCACCTAAAGTGAGTGACGACGAGTTAGCAAGTCTTTTAGCGCAAATACCGGACTGGGTATCGGCAGTAAATAATGGCGTGATGATGCTAGAGCGTGTATATAAATTTAAAAATTATAAATTAGCTTGGGCTTTTGCAAATAAAGTTTCAGAATTAGCAGAAGAAGAGTTTCACCATCCTGCTATTTTACTGGAGTGGGGAAAAGTTAAAGTTACTTGGTGGACCCATGCTATTAAAGGGCTACATAAAAATGATTTTATTTGTGCAGCAAAAACAGATCAACTTCTGTAACGTTTGCTTACAACAATAATGACTAGCCTCCTGTTACAGGGGGCTTTTTTTTGTTGTAAAAAATAGTTTACAATAGCCTTACTAGATTTTGTTGTTTGCTTGAGGTTAATAAATGCGTTTAGAAATTGGGTGTCATGACCGAGTTGGCATTGCACAAAGTGTGTTAGCAATATTTGTTGACCGTGGCATTGATCTGCGCGGTATTGAATTAAAACAACCCGGGAAAATCTTTATTAATATACCCGATTTAGCGTTTTCTGAGTTACAAGACTTTATGCCGCAGTTACGTTTAATTGACGGTGTTTTAGATGTTAAAACTACGCCTTACATGCCGTCTGAGCGTGAGCGAAATGAATTTGAAACCTTAGTTAAAACCTTTCCTGATCCCTTTATTTCCGTTGATAGCAAAGGCCAAATACGCATGGTTAATAATGCAGCAGCTCAAATTATGTGTGCTTCGTTGGAGCATATTATTGGCGAGCATGTTGGGCAATGGCTAAAAGGCTTTAATTTTACGCGTTGGCTCGATGGTGAAGAAGTATTAGCTCAAACTCGTCGCATTAAATTTCAAGAAGATGATTTTGTTGCTGATATTATTCCTATCCATGTTGCTGACGGTGATGAAGCACAAGTACTTGCTGGTGCAGTATTAATTCTGAAATCTGAAGCTAGATTGGGGCAACAAATTAGTGCGTTTAAGAAGGCAAGCGAAAATAATTTCGCTGGTATTCAAGCCAACAGTGGCGCAATGCGTAAATTAATACGTGAAGCCAAACGTATGGCTTTGCTGGATTCATCTATGTTGATTGTTGGTGAAACGGGTACCGGTAAAGAGCTATTAGCTCGAGCTTGTCATGCTGCTAGTGATCGTGCTGATAAGCCTTTTATGACACTAAGTTGTGCGGCATTGCCTGATGATGCTGCAGAAACAGAGCTTTTTGGCTCAGGTAAGGCTGGCGATGTAAACAGCAAGCGCGGCATTTTTGAATCAGCTGACGGTGGCACGATATTTTTTGATGAAGTAGGTGAAATGTCAGCCAAACTGCAGACAAAAGTGTTGCGTGTTATTCAAGATGGCACTTTTAGGCGTATTGATGACGAAAAAGAAATAAAAGTTAATGTTCGTATTATTGGGTCAACCAACCGTGATTTACTCAGCATGGTCTCACTTGGCGAGTTTCGAGAAGACTTGTACTATCGACTAAATGTCTTAGGCCTTAATATTCCATCATTACGTGAGCGGCGGGCAGATATTGTTCCACTAGCGGAACTTTTTGTTGCTAAATTTGGTCAACGTATTGGTAAAACACATATTTCTTTTGATAAAGAATGTCTTGAGTTTATTGAACACTACCCTTGGCCGGGTAATGTTAGGCAACTTGAAAATGTCTTGATAAGAGCGGTATCGTTAATTGAAGGTAATATCATTATGACTTCGCATCTACAATTGCCGGCATATACGCGAGAGCATGGTTACTTAGAGCAAGATTTTGAAGGTACCTTAGACGCTGCAGTGAAAAACTTTGAAGCTGACTTATTACGAAAATTGTATCCGGCCTACCCAAGTACCCGACAATTAGCCAAAAAGTTAGGTCTTAGCCACACGGCGATTGCCAACAAATTACGTGATTACGATATTAATAAGAAAACCGTTAAAATTTAACCTAGAGCGGGCTAATATGCTGATATTAGCTTCTCAGTAACATGATTTGAGTATTAAAAATGAAATTATATGGTTATTGGCGTTCATCTGCTGCCTATAGAGTTAGAATTGTGCTGCACTTAAAGAGTTTAGAGTTTGACTCTATTGCAGTACATTTGGTTAAAAATGGCGGTGAGCAGCACGATGATAGTTATACACAATTGAACCCAACACACTTAGTACCAACCTTTGTTGATGATGACGTGGTATTACATCAATCGCTTGCTATCATTGAGTACCTCGATGAGAAATATCCATCATCGCCTCTTTATCCTAACGACGTTGTCGCTAAAGCAAAAATAAAAGCATTAGCGCTAGATATTGCCTGCGAAATCCACCCAGTGAATAATTTGCGAGTACAACAATACCTAGCTAAACATTTATCAGCACAAGATAGTGATAAGTTGGCTTGGAGTCATCATTGGATGAAAATAGGGTTTCAAGCTGTAGAGCAGCAACTAAAAGTTAATTCGGGCAAATATTGTTTTGGTGATAATATTACCATGGCTGATATTTGTTTAGTGCCACAAGTCTATAACGCCTATCGATTTAACCTTGATATGAGTGAATTTCCAAATATCCGCCGCGTGGCTGATAACTGTAATCAACACCCAGCATTTATTGCTGCATTACCGGAAAATCAAGCCGATGCACAACATTAATGTAAGATTTATATTAAGATAAATGTGTCAATAATTATCATTTATTAGGTCATTAATTACAAAAAAATAAAGGTTATTATGTCAACTCAAAATGCTGAACAAAAACAAACACCTTGGGCCATTATTGCGATAATAATTGCCGCTATTTTAGCTTTAGTCGTCTATTATTATGTTATTGCTGAGGATGATAAAGTAGATGTTCCGGCAATTTCAACCACGCTAACTGAGCCGGTGCCGGAGATTGTACCAGAGGTCACTGAGCCGGAAGTTATTGAGCCAGAAGTTCCTGAAGAGCCAGTTATTGAAGATGCTGTTGAGCCAGAGCCAGAAGTTATATTACCCACTTTAGATGAAAGTGATAGCTGGTTTACAACTAAATTACCAGACTTAACGTGGCGAAAAGAGTTGCTTAAATTAATGGTAACTGATGACATTATTCGTCGTTTTGTGGTTTTTACAGATAACTTTAGCCAAGGTACCTTAGCTTATGAGCACACGCCATTAGTAACACCTAATGTTAAATTTACTGCGATTGAGGCTGAAAGTGATAATGGCGCTAAATGGCAATGGGATGAAAGTAGCACGCGTCGTTTCACCCTGTATGTTGACTTATTACGCTCTATGGACAGTGAGATGCTAATTCAATGGTACATTGAATTAAAGCCATTGATTGATCAGGCATACAGCGAGCTAGGCTATCCAGATGATGACTTCACGGAAGTTCTACATGGGGCAATAACAAAGGTTTTGGATATGGAGATTCCTAAAGCTCAACCTGAATTGGAGCGACCTAGCGTTATGTATAAATATAAAGATGAATCTTTAGAGTCTTTAGATGATGCAGAGAAACTTTTACTTAGATTAGGGAAAGAGAATTTACTTGTTATCAAGTCTGTATTGTTAGAAATTAATGAAAAGTTAGCTAGAGCCCGTTAATTTTGAAAAAAACATTAAAAATGCCCGTTGTACCGGCTAATGTTCCAAGACGTAATTATGGCGTCTTGGGGCGAGTAGCAAGAAAAGTACTACTGCTCAGAGGCTGGAAAATTTGTGGCGAGCTTCCACAGCAAGATAAATTTATACTCGCCGTTGCTCCACATACTTCAAATTGGGATTTTTTTATTGGGATTGCTGCGATGTTTTCATTAAACCTCAAGGTATCATTTTTTGGCAAGGCGAGTATTTTTCGTTGGCCGGTAAAATTATTATTAGAATCAATCGGGGGTATTGCTGTTGATCGTAGCCATAGTCATGGCGTTGTTGGGCAAATAGTGGAAACCTTTAATCAAAGTGATAAATTTATTTTAGGTTTAGCGCCAGAAGGTACACGCAGTAAAACAGTTGAATGGAAAACGGGCTTTTTGCATATCGCCAAGCAAGCTCAAGTACCTGTTGTGCCGGTTAGTTTTGATTTTGCTAAAAAAGAAGTCAGATTTCATCTTGGGGTCAAGATAACAGGGGAGATCAACCAAGAATTGATCGAATTTAAGCAAGTGTTTTCTAATGTTTGTGCAAAAAATCCCCAAGCAGTCTAATTTTAACAACTAGCGCTTGCAACTGGGCTATTGATTAGCGATAATTCGCGCCGCGCTAAAGAGATTCTTAAGCGCTTCTATGGTGACCCTTTTGGTCCCTTCGCAATGATACTCTGTGAACTCGGCCAGGTCCGGAAGGAAGCAACCGCAGCAGACGACTCATGTGCCGGAGTGTGGCTATTAGGGTTGCCACCCAATATATTCGTTATTCTAACTGCCTCTTTAGTAACTTCAACGAACACATCACTATTTTTATTTGGCTTTTTTAATGTTTTCTTAAGCTAGTACTTTTCTGCCGTATCATACTTATAATCATCGTTACCAACACAGACTTTGTTGTTAATTAAACTAGTGATACAGCGTATTATTGACGCTATAACGCTACAGGCATGAGACAAGTTGACAAAATACTGTATTATACCAATTACACTAATAAGCTGAACATTTTTCACGGTCTAAATGAATAAAAGCTGCGTTATTTATTTTATATATAGAACAAGTATATAGAGAAATAAATGCCTTGATTTTATCCATTTATCCTCACTACAAAATTGGTCACATTATTAATGTAAATGGTATTAGTTGATTACAGCCACTGGTTGGCTATTGCCAATAGCAAAGTCCATTATCATTTTCTAAACGTATTCTATACGAAATGAAAGGCATAGGTTTACTGAGCATTAGAGTTTTAAGTCGGTATTTTATAATTTTTACAGATTGACGTATAAGTTAAGGCAACTGAGCTAAATATCTGTAGTTAAACAGCTTTATTATATAGGTAATGAAAATTTTTATTTTTTATAAATACAGCCAAATTAACAATAAAGATAGTGTTACCCACATTAGTAAAATAAGTGGGATCCCAATACGCATAAAATCAGAAAACTTGTAACCGCCAGCATTCATCACCAGTAAGTTAGTTTTATATGCCATTGGCGTGGCATAACTTAAATTAGCGCCAAACAATACTGCTAAAATAAATGGCTCAGGTGAAAGGTTTAGCTGACTTGCAACTGAAATTGCTATGGGTGTACCAATCACCGCCGCGGCGTTGTTAGAGACAATATTAGTTAAGACAGCAAGTAACAACATTAAAGCAGATAACACGCCTCCTGGTGGCAAGCCATAAGATAAGGCAACAAATACCTGTGCGATATATTCGGCACCACCGGTCATCATCATTGCAGAGCCCAAGGCTAAAGATGCCGCAACAATTAAAATTACTTGTGTACTTAATGCTGAAGACGCTTCCTGCCAATCTAAACACTTACTCAGTAACAAAACCAATACCCCACAAACTGAACTTATTTCAATGGGGACAATACCAAGTGCGGATGTTACAACTACCGCAAGCAATGTGCCCAAAGCTAGTGGGGCTTTTTTAGTTTGTGGAAGGGCTTCGGCGCCATCAATAATCAATAGTCCTGGTTTTAATTTTAGTAAATCTATTTGCTCAGACTCACCTTGTACAAGTAATACATCGCCGATCTGTAAACGAGTTTGCCCTATACCACTTCGACCTATTTCCATTGCCTTGCCTGCTCGGTGCAATGCCACAACAGAGATAGCATGTTTATTGATGAAGTTTGCCTGTTGTAATGTTCTGCCTTCAATACCAGAGCCAGCAATAATAACAATCTCGGCGAGCGTTTGCTTTTCAGCTTTCAACGGGTGTTCGTCGCTTACTTTGTGCAAACCAGAAAACAATGTGGCGCCTAATACGCTTTCATACTCTTTTAGTTTATCTGGGTAATCATGGACCTTTAATCTATCGCCCACGACAAGTACCGTATCAGGTAACGGCATGATACTGCGATAGTCAGGCCCTCGTTGGATGCCCTCAATTTTTAATTGACCATCGGTTAAAGCAATGACTTCAGTGATCGTTTTATCATTAATTGTACTCTCTTCATTAATATTGAGGTATGCACTGAATAAACGTGGTGAAGTATCAGGCATTGAAGATGTTCTGCTAGGTAATAGTTTTGGTGCAATAAGCCATAAGTAGAGTACCGCAACAACCGCTGCAATAAGTGCTGGCTGAGCAAAGTCAAACAAACCAAACTCTGCTGCTCCCATATTTTTTGCAATACTGACAACCAATAAGTTTGTCGAGGTGCCAATTGTTGTTGCCATTCCGCCGACTAACGTCGCGAGTCCCATTGGTAATAACATTGGAGACGAGTCTGTTTTAGTGCGTAATGATACGCTGATCAAAATAGGCAATAATAATACAACGACAGGGGTGTTATTGATAAATGCACTTAACGCCCCAGCCAAGAGTAAGGTGATTAACAAAGAAAGAGTTGGGCTAATTTTCCATAATTTAGCTAAATATCTGCCTATTGGCTCTAGCGCTCCTGTACGGACAATACCGTGACCAATAATCATTAAAGAGCAAACCGTAACTAAAGCTTCATGGCCAAAGCCAAAAAATAGTGAGCTTGGTTCAAAATGTTCACCATCAATATAGAATGGGAATAAAGCAAACATTAAGCAAAGAACGGCGATAACAGCTAAAGAAGAGGTTTCTAAGGGAGTGTCTTCTCGACGAAATAAGTATAGCGCTAGCACGGTGATTAATAACACCGCTAAGGCATGATAATTGGGAAGTTCTGGAATATTCAAATGGCTACACCAAGTTAATTGAGTTATTGAGTCTCAAAAAGTTATAAGTAACTATAACTCGATTGTTTACTTTTAGAACAGTTCATTTTCAAGCTTATATTAAAAATACAAGCTTGAAGTTGCCCATTCATATTGAAAGGTATAGCATCACAATTAACATAGTTAAACTGAGCTTTTAACTATGTTCTTTCATGAATTCTAGCGCTTTTGCTACAGCGACCTTAACATTGTTCTCCATTTCAAAACGTTCTGATGCGGGCAAGTAAAAAGCCATGTCAACTTCATGACGTATGTAGCGTGTAGGTAACTGATTTAATACCACACAAACTAAATCAGCGATAAACTCAGCATCATATTTATCTTCCAATTTTAATGCAGCAAAATGCTGAGAAACCAATTTCTCATAGTAGTTATGTATATCATCAGAAATTTTCATTTATGCAATCCTTATATAATAGCTATGTCGTTAAGCGTAATGCTAGTGCAATGAAAACACCAACCTTTTTTGCTTGTTAAGGCTTTTTATAAATAATGATCTGCTGGGAAGTGGAGCTATTAGAACTTTTCAGATTGTGCAATTTCACGTTCAAGCTTAGAAATGGCTTGACGACAACGACCAAGTCGCTGATGCAGTACCAGAACCTCAGCTGATAATTGCTGACTTTTTTTGGTGCTAGCATGTTGTCTTTCAAGTTCTCGAATTTGAATCATCTCGAGCAATCGTCGTTCAAACTCAAAGGTTTCATTAAGCTGCTTATGCAAATTGTGGCTTGATTGCATTACAGCTTGCGCGGCTTTTTTGTAGCGTCTGGCTTTTATTGCTTCTAGTCGTTGTGTCGGTTCTTTATGTAACTCGTTATTTGCATTTAAGGCGTTTCGTAAGGCTGATATTTGTTGCTCTATTAACTGCAGTCGACTATGGGCTAATGTATTCTTATTTGCAGACAATAAACGTGATAATTCATTCGTTTTATTTTTAACCTCTGCAACATAAGGCTGAAATAAGTCACTGTGGGTGAGAAATAATGCTTCAGAGAAAATATCATTTTCTTGAATGATTTTGTGGGATTTAGAGTGCTTATTCTGTTGATCAACTTTTATTGCTTGTTGATTTAGCTGTTCAATAATCGCTTGAATTTTATTAATTGCACTATGCATAAATAATCTCTGTTAGCTTAGCCAAGCTTGATAACCTAAGTTGAGTGACATAATAATGACCACAGTAATAAACACCGGGCGAATAAATTTTCCGCCAAACTTTATTGCCCAATGTGCACCGACCCAGGCACCTAACATAATAAATATTCCCATAGAAATACCTAAAACAAAGTTAACGTGACCTAGATAGATAAAAGTTAAAAGGCTGAAGAAGTTACTAACAAAATTAGTTGAACGAGCTAAACCAGAACTTAATAAAATGTCTATTTTATACAGCATATTAGAAGAGCTTACCCAAAATGCACCTGTGCCAGGACCCGCAATACCATCATAAAAACCAAGAATTAAGCCTTGCGTTATTTGTTTGAACTTAATCGCCGTTGTTTGAAATGGTAACCCATGCGCTTTATTAATTTTTGAACGTGAAAATAACGTGTACATTGCGGTTAAAACCACCAGTACAGGGATATACTTATCTAAAAACTCGACCGAGAGAAAATTTACAATAACTGTGCCTGATATAGCGCCAACAGCGGTAGCCATAATAGCAAGCTTCCAATATTTAGGGTCAAAAAGCTTTTTTCTATAGAAAGTAAAGGATGCGGTTAATGAACCAAAAGATGCTGCAAGTTTATTCGTCCCTAAAGCAACGTGAGGCGGTAAACCTGACGTTAATAACGTTGGAACTGTTAGCATGCCACCGCCGCCGGCAATGGCGTCAATTAGACCAGCGATAAATCCGACACTGCATAATGTTATCCATAAGCTGAGGTCTAATACGGGATCAATAACCATAGAATTTTGCCTTTAAAATTAGATGGCAATTGTATCATAGAGAATAGCGAATTTTATCGACATTTATTGATATACCTTATTGATTTTTATCAATTCGTTAAAGGTAATCCTAAAAGTTATAAACTTTGGTAATACAAATATTATAGGTAGATGCCTAATGTATTGTTTTAAAATGACAAATCTATTTATATTTTGACAGTTAGATATAATAAATTCAAAGGTGGATAGTTTTTTTTGCAGTATCAAATAACTTAATCATCTGAGCTCAGTTAATAAGAGTTCATAAATTTTGGCTTGTCGAAATGCTAATTACATAAAGTATAAATAATATTC
>UEXM01001436.1_pt1 | contig 20250 bp, 19 predicted proteins | sample 1796661 | NCBI WGS metagenome assembly UEXM01 (sample SAMEA4772469, study PRJEB27181) | metagenome | reverse complement strand
CATGAGACTTATACTTGACGTAGAGAATACGATAACCAAAAGAGAGAAGAAGAACATCCTTGATCCGTTTGAGCCTGGACTTGAGCTTGTGCAAGTAGGTGTGCAGAACGTAGACAACATTGATGAGACACATTTGTTTACGCTTAACCATAAGGAAGCACAAGACGTAGGTGGTACAAAAGCTAAGAACATTCAGACTGTACTAGATAACACAACGCTCTTGATCATGCACAATGCACAGCATGACTTGATGTGGCTGTGGGAGTCAGGCTTCAAGTATGATGGTGACATCTATGACACGATGTTAGCTGAGTACCTGCTACAACGTGGGCAGAAAGAACCTATAAGCCTTGAAGCTTGCGCTGAACGTAGGCAGTTAAACTATCAGAAGCAAGACACTCTCAAGGAGTATTACAAGAAAGGATACAACACCAATGAGATACCTTTACAAGAGCTTCTTTTTTATCTTAGGAGTGACCTCGACATTACTCGTGAGTTGTTCCTTGCCTTGGAACAAGACTACTCCCAACCAGAGGCAGAGTCCTTACATAAAGTTAGAGACATTACCTTCCGTACCTGCAAAGCCCTCACCCGAATGTATATGTCAGGAATCCGTGTGGACAGAAGTGCCCTTCAAGAAGTCCGACTAGAGTTTGAGAAAGAGAAAACTGAAATAGAAGATAGGTTACAACGTAAGACTCGTAATCTTATGGGTGATACACCTATTAATCTTAACAGTCCTGAACAAGCATCTCAAGTTATCTTTAGTAGACGTGTGCACAACAAAAAAGAATGGGCTGATTTGTTTGACTACACTGAGACACAACAAGAATTTAAAGAAGCAATAGAAGCAAACAGTTCTATCATCAGAAAGACTAAAGCTAGTACTTGCACTAAATGTAATGGGCGTGGCTTAGTACACAGGTTGCGTAAAGATGGTACGCTTTACAAGCTACCAACTAAATGTAAGCCATGTGACGGTAGGGGTTATCTACTAACTAAAACTAAAGATGTGGCAGGTTTATGTTTCTCTGCACCAAGTAAGAAATGGATAAGTGCAAATGGTTTCAGTACTAGTAAGGGCAACCTTGAAAGTCTTATGGCTACCGCTACAAGCAACGGCATGGAGTCTGCTCTTGATTTCCTTACTGACCTTAAGCGTCTGTCTGCTATTAGCAGTTACCTTAGCAGCTTCGTGGATGGTATCGACATATATACCAAACCAGACGGATTCCTACACGTTAACCTTACCCAAAGTATTACCAGTACAGGTAGATTTTCTGGACGCAATCCCAACATGCAAAACATGCCAAGAGGAGGAACATTCCCAGTGAAGCGTGTGTTCATATCACGATGGGAGGGTGGACAGATAATGGAATGTGACTTTGCTCAATTGGAGTTCAGAGTTGCTGCATTCCTCTCACAGGACAGCACAGCCATGCAGGAGATAGATACAGGGTTTGATGTACACTCCTACACGGCTAAGGTTATCAGTGATGCAGGGCAGCCTACAGCCAGGCAAGCAGCAAAGGAACATACATTCGCCCCACTCTTCGGGGCTACAGGGTATGGTAGATCAAAGGCTGTAGCCGCCTACTACAAACACTTTAATGAGAAGTACACAGGTGTAGCTAAGTGGCATAAGAAGTTAGGTGATGAAGCCATGAGGTTTCTCAAGATAACTAACGTAAGTGGTAGACAGTATGCGTTTCCTGATGTGACTCGTAGAAGTAATGGTAACGTATCACACTTTACTATGATAAAGAACTACCCTGTTCAAGGATTTGCTACAGGTGACATCGTTCCTGTAGTACTACTAGAGTTTGAACAATTGCTTAAGCCTCTACAGTCATGCTTAGTCAACACAGTTCACGACTCTATGGTGATAGATGTACACCCTGACGAAGTAACAAAAGTTTTGGATATAGTAGAGACTATCAACACTAATCTAAACTGTGTCATAAAAGACGCATACGATGTAGAAATGAATGTGCCACTATTATTAGAAGCTAAGATAGGAAAGAATTGGCTTGACACAGTGGACGTTTAAGGTATAACTAACCATCTTTAACTTTAAAAGGAAGTAAGTAAAACATGAATACAGAACTAGCAATACAAAACGATTTAGGTATGTCTCTTGCAGAGGCAGTAGGTGTAACTCCTCAAAGCGGTGGCGAAAGAAAGACTGCTGCTTTACCTAGAGTAAACCTGATGCACACTGGTATCATGGGTGAGATTGATGTTAACGGAAAGTCTATTAAGACTGAGGTTATACCGTCAGGATCATACAAGATTACAAGAGGTGAGGATGATGTTGTCTACGCAACTAGTCCTACTGTACGTATCTTCGCAATCAGACAGCAGTGGTCTAAGTGGGATGCAAAAGAAGAGATGATGATGAAGACAGTCATGGCTACCGATCTCAAGGGTGACCTTAAAGATAACGTTGGTACATTTAATCTTGGCAGACCATCAGGTTACATTGAAGATTGGGATAGCGTACCTGAGAAGACAAAGGATCTTATTCGTAGTATCAAGCGTAAGAAGATTCTCTTTGGTGAGTTATCCGCAACAGGTGTCACTGATGAAGCAGGTGACCCAGTAGATGATATAACTAATATGCCTTTCTCTTTTGAAGTACCACCTTCAAGCATTAAGTCATTGGACTTTGCAGTAAATGCATTAGGGCGTAAGAACATACTACCTATACAGTGTACACTTAAGCTAGGTGCTAATATAGTTGATTCTAAAACAGGTAATAACTTTGCTGTCATAACTTTAGATACAGGCGATAAGGTAGAATTAAAACCAGAGGATCAGGAAACTCTACATAACTTCTTAGCGTACATCACTACTCAAAACGAATACATCTTAAATGAGTGGGCTGAGAAGAACAAGGACACTATCTCTGATGATGATGCTGCAATCGTAGCAGAGTTTGTTAATGTAGAAGAGGCAGACTAATGAATCACCCTGCTGAACTAGCTGTCTTTCAATACCTTGGCAAAGCTGTCAAGGGTGAGACAGATATGGCTGAAGACATACGTAAGCAAGTTGCTTCTGATGTTGAGGCTGCACTAGAGAAGCAGTTCAGTGGTGGGCCTCGTGACAAGTTTAGATTAAGGATGTCCAACATTGGGCGTCCTACTTGTCAGCTATGGTTTGATAAGAATGACCCTGAAGATAAGACACCACTGCCTCCACACTTCTTGATCAACATGATCATAGGGGATATTGTGGAAGCAGTGTTCAAAGGGCTTCTTCGTGCTGCTGAGGTAGACTTCAAAGACAATGATAGTGTCACCCTTAAGCTAAAGGATGGCACAGAAATAAAGGGTGAGTACGACATGGTACTTGATGGTAAGGTAGATGACGTTAAGTCAGCATCGCCTTGGTCATACAAGAACAAGTTCAATACTTTTGAAACACTAGCTAAGAGTGATAGCTTTGGTTATGTGTCACAACTAGTAGGGTATGCCGAAGCTGCAGGTTTAGATGTTGGCGGTTGGTGGGTAGTCAACAAAGCAAACGGTGAGTTTAAATATGTTGATGCAAGCTCTGTTGAAAAGGATGCAGTGATAGAAAACATCGAAGATACAGTAGGTTACATCAATGAGGATAAACCTTTCAAGCGTTGCTTTGAGGCTATACCTGAGACACACTTTCGGAAGCAGACTGGTAATCTAAAGTTAGACCCTAACACCTGTGGCTTCTGTTCATTCAAACATAAGTGTTGGCCTAATCTACAAACTCGTACTGCTGTTATGTCTAAGGCACAGAATCCTCCAATGGTAGACTACGTACTGTTGAGTCCTGAGTATGCGGAAACACATTAAAGGTAGGTATCGCAGTGGCCTAGAGAAAGAGGTTGCTGCGTACTTACGTAAAGCACAGAAGAAAGTCAGATACGAAGTACTGAAAGTAGAGTGGGAGGATTTAAGATACCGCACCTACACACCAGACTTCGTGTTAGACAACGGTATTATCATTGAGACAAAGGGTATCTTTGATAGTGACGATAGACGTAAGCATCGTGAGATACAGAGACAGCATCCTGAGTTAGACATACGGTTTGTATTCAGTAATGCAAAAGCTAAGTTATATAAGGGTTCTAAGTCTAGGTATTTTAATTGGTGTGATCAACATGAGTTTCAGTGGGCTAATCGTATTATACCTGAAGAGTGGTTAAAGGAAAAGGGTAAAGAGATTACAGCTAAGAAGATAGAGTTAAAAACAAAAAGGAAAGACTGATGGGTCATAGCTTAGATAATGATGAGATAGCAATAGTTATAAGTCCAGTAGACTACACAGACGATGGTAATTGGGATGGTGATACAAATGTGTCAATAGCAATATCACCTGAACACAACTTACCTGAACCTATTATTAATGGAATAGTAGATGTAGCAACTATGATGTCAGCATTCTTAGATATAGCAAATGAACATCCTGACATATACGAATTAGTAAGGGATCACAGAAATTATTTAATGACATTGGAGGAAGAAGATGAAGAAGAAAATTCTGTTGTAATTAAAGAAGGTAATGTGTATACACTTAACAAATGGTCAAAGACAAAAGGAAGTGCATGAATGGAACCTACAATAACATTAACTGGAGATACAACTTTTAATCACGATCAAGTAAACAATCCAGTACACTACAATCATAGTGGTATAGAATGTATCGAAGCTATAGAAGCAATGACAGAAAACATGTCAGGATCTACAGCACCACACGCTGCTAACGTACTTAAGTATTTGTGGAGACACGAGTACAAGAATGGCTTAGAAGATATTAATAAAGCTATCTGGTATCTAAATAGGTTAAAGGATCGTTACAAGGATATACATAAATGATAACAGCAGAAGATATAAATGCATGGAAAGACATGTATGAAATGACATTTGGTGACTATCAGATAGAAGCAAGAAAGACTGCTATCTATCCTGAAGAACACAAGATAGTTTACCCTGCGTTAGGACTCGCAGGTGAAGCAGGTGAAGTAGCTAACAAAGTAAAGAAGATGTTAAGGGATGGGAAGTTTGACAGAGAAGATGTAGCTGCTGAGGTAGGTGACTGCCTATGGTACATATCAGCTTTGTGTCGTGACCTAAACTTTGACATGGGATATATAGCCAGGTGTAACTTAGATAAACTTCACAGTCGTATGGAAAGAGGAACCATTAAAGGCAGTGGCGATAAGAGATGAAGTTCAACATTAAACTAACAATAGAGATAGACGAGGAAGAACACATACTACCTATAGTAGCAGACATGCACGAGGAGGCAGTTACTGAGTTATTCCAAGATATTATTTATGATATTGATGGTGCAGTAATTAGAAATATAGAGGTTAAAAAATATGAATAACTATTTACCAACAGACTACCAAAGTTTTATACATAAGTCACGCTACGCTAAATACATTGATGGCAAAGGCAGAGAGTCTTGGTCTGAGACAGTTGATCGTTACATCGAAAATGTTGTAGACAATAAAGTAGATGCAGATACTAAAGATGAAATAATGTTTGCTATACTTAACTTAGAGATCATGCCTAGCATGAGAGCTATGATGACTGCAGGTGCAGCACTTGAGAGAGATAATACTGCAGGTTATAACTGTAGCTATCTACCCGTAGACGATCCTAAGTCCTTCGATGAGGCTATGTACATCCTCCTCTGTGGTACTGGTGTTGGCTTCAGTGTCGAGAGACAGTTCATTAGCAAGCTTCCCGAAGTACCTGAATTGTTCGAGAGTGATACTACCGTTGTGGTAAAGGACAGCAAGGAGGGGTGGGCTAAGGCGTTTAGACAAGTATTGGCTCTCTTATGGGCAGGTGAGATTCCTAAGTGGGATGTTAGCAGAGTACGCCCTGCAGGTGCAAGACTTAAAACATTCGGTGGTAGAGCCTCTGGCCCTGCTCCTTTGATTGACCTATTCAACTTTGCAGTTAAGACATTCAAGGATGCACAAGGACGTAGGCTATCTAGCTTAGAGTGCCATGACCTAATGTGTTTTATTGGTCAGATAGTTGTTGTCGGTGGCGTTAGACGTAGTGCTATGATTAGCTTATCTAACCTTAGTGATGATCGTATGCGATACGCTAAGTCAGGTCAGTGGTACGATAGTGCAGGGCATCGTGCCTTATCTAACAACAGTGTATCTTATACAGAGAAGCCTGACTCAGAAACATTCATGCGTGAATGGCTATCTTTAGTAGAAAGCAAATCAGGTGAAAGAGGAGTATTCAACCGTGAAGCATCTAAGAAACAAGCTGCAAAGTTTGGCAGACGTGATCCTAATTTTGAGTTCGGAACTAATCCTTGTAGTGAGATTATCTTACGCCCATACCAGTTCTGCAATCTTACAGAAGTTGTGGTACGAGCCACGGACACGGTGGATGACTTGGATAGAAAAGTCAGACTCGCCACAATACTTGGGACAATCCAAAGCACGTACACAAAGTTCCCCTACCTCAGAAAAGTCTGGACAACAAACACAGAAGAAGAAAGACTCTTAGGTGTAAGTCTAACAGGTATAATGGATAACCCTCTTATGACATCAGCAAACAAAGGATTGGAGAAGACCCTTGAACATTTACGAGAAACTGCTGTTCATACTAATGCTGATTGGGCTGACCGCCTTGGCATTCCACAATCAGCAGCAATTACCTGTGTAAAACCTAGCGGTACAGTATCACAATTAGTTGACTCCGCATCAGGTATACACGCTAGACATGCACTGCATTATATCAGGACTGTTCGTGGTGACAACAAAGACCCACTAACACAGATGATGAAGGATCAGCGCATACCTAATGCACCTTGTGTGATGAAGCCTGATACTACTACAGTGTTTAGCTTCCCACAGAAGTCACCCAATAAAGCTGTAACTCGTAACGACATGTCAGCCATTGAACAATTGGAGATGTGGCTAACTTACCAAAGACACTGGTGTGAGCATAAACCCTCTGTAACAGTGACAGTTCGTTCTGATGAATGGATGGAAGTAGGTGCATTTGTTTATAAACACTTTGATGAAATGAGTGGTGTGTCTTTTCTGCCACACTCTGATCATACTTATCAGCAAGCACCCTATCAGGATTGCACTAAGGATGACTACAAAAAACTATCAGCTATAATGCCAAAGAGTATTGACTGGTCTAAGCTTAGTGAGTATGAACAAGAAGACAATACAGTTGCTATGCAAACTATGGCTTGCACTGGTGATGTCTGTGAAATGGTAGATATAGGAGCATAAAGGAGAAACATAATGTTAGAACAAATTAAAGGATCATACTATAGAAAGTTTCAACCTCAGTCTTATAAAGAAAATGATAATAAGGCTAAGACAGTTATAACAAAATACCTAGAAAGTAATGGACACACCATCCTTGATACACAGGAAGACTACTCTTTCGATATAAAGAGTGATAAGAATGGTGATAGATATTATAGTGAAGTAGAAATGAAGAACCAGTGGACAGGTGATTGGAACCCTAGTTGGACAGAAATACGTATACCATACCGTAAGTATAAACTTATTAATAAGTATAAACAATTGCAGGATGTTAAGACTTTTTGCAACTTTTATATTATACGTAATGATTGCGAGAAAGCCTGGAGAATAAAAGATTTGCAACTTACCAAAGAATGTGCAAAAGAAATATGGTTAGCTAACGCTAGACGTTATGAATACTTCTTTCACATACCATATAAAGAAGCAGAATTACTAGACATAGTTTAAATACTGTGTTACTATTACAACAACAATAAAAGGAGTTAATCATGTTGTTATTTAATATCTTAGTCCCTATCGTTTTTCTTTTAACAGCCTATGGTTCTTACAATGATGTAGTTAAACCTGCAGCTAAGGCATCGTGGGATACAGGAGTTGTAGTATATGAAAAGAGTGTAGACATTATCAAAGATGTAACCACTGACGATCCTGTTGAATAATGTTTGTATTAGTATTTATACTTTCTTTAGGTAATGGATATGTTCAGGTGCAAGCTATGAATTATGTTTACCCTACAATGAAGGAGTGTAAAGATAATGCAGTTACTATTAGAGAAAACCTTATGCTAAGTAGACCTTCAGATAAATCTACAGTACAAGCATACTGCACAGAAATACCAGTGGAGGTTTAAAATTTGATACGCCATTGTTGTGGTTGCAGCATAGAACTAAATGAGACTAACTGGACTGAGGGTGTGCGGCAGCGAGGTGTTTTTCTTTGTAAGTTTTGCAACAGGTCACGAGCTATTAAATCCTGTAAAAAAAGTAATCCTGATAGAATGTTTGTAAATGGTAAATACATTGCAAAGAAACACCCTTTACATAAACCAGGAAATTATAAAACTTTTAATGACGCAGCTTTTGATGGCACGTATAAGTTAGATAATATCAAAGAAGGTTATGTCTATGTTATAACTAACCCTGCATGGATTGGGTGGGTAAAGATAGGCATGGCTATTGATGCTGATGATAGATGTAATAGCTATCAAACTAGTAGCCCACATCGTGACTTTGTGTTAGAGCATACTGTTGAGACAGATAATAGAAGGACACTAGAGCAAGCTGCACACAAAGAAGCTATGAAGGTAGCAGGTAAGACTAAAGGTGAATGGTTTAAGCTTGATGTTAAAACAGCAATAGAAATACTTAATAACTTAAAGGAACAAGATGAGCCTAGAAAAAGAAGCGCATGACTTTGTATCTAGGAGACAGGATCATTTCAGAGAGGGTGTGAAAAAACGTAGTGAAGCATTAGAAAAGTTTATTTCAGATAACTTGTACCACAGTACGGAAACGCATGAAGCATTAAAGAATTTAATTGCAGTACAGATGTGGGCAGAACGTGCATCAAAAATGTATGGTATAAAAAAGTAAGGGCGCTAAATGCGCCCCTATTTATTTGTATATATCTTTTAGATAATCAATGTAGTCCATGAAGTATTGAAGCTCCGAATACCCCATGTCATCTACACTTCCAGTAAAATTAAATCTTTCACGCATGACTTTCAATGCTTTAGTTCGTAGCTCTTTGTTACCATGCGAACTAGCCTTACGTTTTATGGCAAGTATTCGTTTCTCTGGAGGGCTATACTTCTTTAAAGAGTTTCTAACCTTACCCTTAACATCTGTCAGGGTACTCTTTAACATAGAACGTTTACCAATTAGATCAGCATTTATAAAATCAGGATCACGTAATAGCTTATCTGTTGCAGTTTCCAACACAGGAGCTAGTGTCTCGTTAAACACTGTATCGTATGCAGCTATCTGAGATCTCTCACTGGCTTTCCAAGGTTGCATCTGAGCCATAGAATACACTTTCTCTGTAGCTGTACGTCCAGGCTTTATAGTTATACCAAATAACTTTGCCATAGGATTAGCATCTTGTATCTTACCTTCACGACTAGCTACACGTAGCTCTTCACCTGTAATAGTTTCGGCTTTATCTGTGAATGCTTCTATTACATTATCAAAGTACTTAGTAGCATTTTGACTAAACAATTCTACACCACTACCTGTTCTACGTTTATCCTTAGCTGCATCAGTGTCTGTAATAAAACCTGTTAGTTTATTTACGGCATCTAAAGGTCTTGTAAAACCTGCTACATAATTACCACCAAATTTAGCTATAGCATCAATACTTTTCTTGCTTGTTTCTATGTCTTGATTAAATACAGTATCAAATATAGCAGTAATATCATTACCAAACTGAACATCACTAGCTAATTGACCTACCGCAATCTGTTCTCCAAATTGTACTAGAACTTCTTTTGGTACTTGCTCTCCCTGCCTTCTCAAATTAAGAGCACGTCCTGCTGCTAACCAAAGTGAGAATGGATACGTGTTACGTGCATCAACTATTGTGCCGCCACCTGTGTCTATTTCAAATGTACCTAATTGTTTTTGTCTTCGCTCCTCATCATACCTCATAGCTGCACCTAAAGCAGTAACACCAACAAGACTTCGTGAAAAAGCTTCAACAGTTTCTATGTTTCTCTTTTCTTTTTTAGCTATTGCAGATGCTAGTTGAACACCACCGCCTACACTCCATTGATAAGATGTGGCTACAACGTTATTGAAGAATCTACCAAATGGTAGAATTGTACCAAGGAGAGGCATGTTTGAAATACTCTCAGTAAACTTAGCAGCTAGTTTTAAATGTTGATCATCAGTGGTGTAGTTCTTTGAGAATACAGACTTTAAAGTTGTATCTAATGCACTTCCTACAACACTGTCATCTATTAAATCTATACTACCATCATTAAGAACTTCTTGTAAGCTCTTCTGCTTTTTCACCCTTAGAAATTTATCTAGCTCAGTCATAAACATCTGAGACTTAGTAAACGTGTCTTGTATACGAACACCTGTCAAACGATTAGCTGCATTAGTAACAGCTTCTGTGTTTTTAAACCAAGCATTGTTAGGATCTAGATTAAACCTTTTACCAGATCTTTCTATACCACCAGTAATTGTTTCAAACAAAGTCTTTTCTACTTCTTTGTTCTGCGACAAGAAATCAACGTATGCATCATGCGTAGTGTATGGGTCCATCAAGTTACGCATCTTCTGTGCTTGTATATCTTTATACACGTTAGCAACACGTAATGCCTCTCGTCCACGCTTAGTAAAATTACCGCCCAACGCTAATCCATAAGATAAGTTAAGTGAGCCAGTGAATACATCAGCCATAGTTTGACCAAGATAAAACTGAGAGAAACCTGCTATGTTGAGTGCAGTTGTTGCAGGTGAGGATACAAGCAACCTACGCCACACTGATTGAGTATAGCTGAATGGTCTAGCAGGTTTTGATTTACCTGTAGCTTTTGCTATCTCTTCCTCTATAGCATCTTTAGCTTGTGGGTTACGGACTAGATTAGCCATAGCGTTTTGACCATGCACAACACCTGCGTCAATAGTCTTGCGAGTCTGTGACATTACGTTACCAAGCTGCATACCATTACGCACCTTAGATGCGATCAAGTCACCTAGCTCCTGTGCTATGGTTGTTGTATCACCTAATGTATAACCTACTAAAGGTTGCATACGTTTAGATATAGATTGTAACTCAGCTTGGGGCATCTGCTTTAACACATTAGTCATAACATCTGTGACACGTAGCTTCTTGTTTAGCTTCATGCCATTGTCAGCAAACACTTTAGCTAGTCCACCCTTACCGTCTGGTCCTAACATAATGTCGTGCAGTAGTTCAGATGGCATCATTTGTGTTTGGAACAGGTTATCTCCACGCTTCCACTTACTCTCCCAACTATCTAATGTTTTATTGATGTGATTACTTACACGCTTTACTTCACCTTTAGGTAGAGCAACAAGTGTAGCTGCCTCAATGTCAGCATCTAACTCAGCATTTCTTTTTGCTTTACGTAGCTGTAGGTCTACGTCTGATAAACCACTAGCTCCTTTAAACTTACCACCAACAAGCTGTGCACCACCGCCTACTGCACCAAGTAAAGAACTAAACCCAGTTTGTAGTAAGCTGTACTCTTCCTGTGCACCTACATCTAACATTACATTTTGTATTTGGTAATCATTAAGTACAGCAAAGGATGCGTCTAGTGCTGTGGTAGCATATAAAGATTTACGTATCCCTTCTTTACCACGATCTGTTATAAACTTTTTCTGTGCTTGCTTCTTAGCGTTATACAAGTAGTTTTCTTTTTCACGTAAAGCTACACGCTCTTTCAGCTTCTTAGCTGCACTACCCTTCACACCTTTTTCTACAAGGCGTTGAGCCATACGTTCTGCAGCTTCTTGAGATGCCTTTTGTGCTGCTTCTCTGGTAGCTCCTGACTTTATAGCTTTCTGTCCTGCCTCTATTGCAGCACGTTTAACTAATTGTTTTGCTCCTTCGTTTAAACCAAGAGCAGATGCTTTCCCAATACCACCTGTAAGTAAACCAAGATAGTTAGTAGGATCTGTAACTGCAGCACCTATGTAATCAAATACACCATCAACTGCACCAAGCAAACCATCATTAACAAACACATTACCTAGCTGATCATACAACTTATAGGCATCACCTGCTATACGCTTATCATCCTCTGATGCATTTGTAATATGTCTAACTTCACCACTAGTACTAATAATATTAGTATTGAATCTACGCATATGATCTACAAAGTCTTCTACTACATCTTTATCTGATGCGGTTTTGTAGTCTACACCTTTGCGAGAGATCATGTAGTTGCGAAGCTTTGACAAATTCTGTGGTTTATAGAAGTCTTTCTTTTTGAGAGTACCACCCATATCTACTACGGTGTCTTCCTCTAGTTCTTCCTTACGCTTATTTACAGAGTATTTATTTCTAAACGCATTAACATCTGATACACTAGGTTTACTACTTAGCATATCATCAGTCTGCTGATTAACTGTTGAGTCTATTACTTTATATTTATCGTAAAAGCTTTGTAGTGCTTCACTCATTCTGCTAATCCCTTTTTCATCATAAAGATCAAGAAGTTCATATTAAATGGTAGCACCTTATTGTTTTCATCTGCCCATCTAGAAAGCTGATAATACAACTGCATATCATCAAGAGGTTCACTACCTGCATTCTCTACGATGTATTCAAAGATGTCATCACCACTATCGTTTAGAAGCTGTAAGTCTAATTCTGTTATGCTTCCTGTGTCCATACCCTCTTCTATATCTTCTTGGGTTACACCAAAGCGTTCCATTGTTTTTTGTCGTAAGCTTAACTTAGGGCGTGGCTTAGGACGCTTACTCATTAATCCTGAAGGTTCTTCACTTTCATCTTCACTCTCTTCTTCCTGTGCTGAACCTATTGCTGCACTACTAATACCTGACGGTGGTAATGCGCTGTCTATTGGCCCTTCAAAGTTAGGCTCTTGATCTTGTCCTTTTTCTACTGGTTTAACTTCTTCAAGCCTCTTACCTGTTTCAGGATCATGGGTAGCACCAAATAGTTCATCCCACTCATCAACCCTCAATGGGTTTCTACCTGTAGGTATAGCCATCTCACCATTCTTTATCTTCTCTCTTGTCTCAGCGTCTAGTGAGAAACCTTGCAACCTGCTTCTAAAAGCGTTTGGCCTTGGAGGTACACCATAAGTTGTTTTACCGTCTACTACGTAGTAAGTTTTTTCAGTACCTTCTACCTCTTCTTTAATTACTTCAGGCACATAAGAAACAAAGTCATTGTAGATAGACTGTGCATCCTCCTGTTCAAACGTTGCACCACCTGATTCTGCAGAAATTACTGTGCCATTTTCTGATAATTCAAATGTAACTTCTAGAGCACCATCATCATCAGAAAATACTGCCTCGTTAGATACAGTAACCGTATTACCACTCTTAACTACTTTACTACCTTTCATCTCAACTTCAGTATCATCTAATGAAGCACTTGTTTCTTCAACGATTGCAGTAGATACATCACTTGATAAACTATTGTAGTAGTCATCTCCCATATGTGTTCTCATTAAGTCTTCTAATCCTACGATAGCTTTAGTGCCATATGTAGTAATAGCTTGATCAAAGATAGACCCAAAGTTCTGTGCGTGTGTGTCTTTAACTATTTTTAGAGCAGCATTACGAGCAGCTATCTCTTCTTCAATTTGTGTAGTAGGCGAAATATCTGTTAACGTTGTACGTGCTGCAAGGTAAGTAGGGTCACTTTCTTCTAATACTTTAATCTTTGTAAGAATGTCTTTTTCAACACTCATACGTGCATCATTATCAAAGCGTTTAAAGTCTGCAAATGTAGCAAAGGTAGAAGGTATTACAGCTTTGTAGTCAGTTAATGCAGCCAATTCATTTATGTCAGCAGCAGTGTATCCTTCGTATATAGCACTACTATCTAGCTTACCCTTGGTTCTAATCATTGCTGCATCACCAGTTAGGCGATCCCAGAATCCTATCTCAGGTGTTTCAGATACACCTTTGTTTGGTGAGTATAAACCATAGGATCTACGTACATACTCATCCAACTCCATGTTTACAGGAGAGAAGTTTTCAGGCATACGTATAATGCTCTCTACATCTGTGCTTGTTAGAGGTTTACCGTCCTGTGCGTCTACAGCTTCTTTTACTTTTACAGCTAGTTCAGATATAGCGTTAGGACCAGAGGCAATAGCAGCCTGTATCTGGTCATTTGATACACCGTTATCACTAAGCATCTGAGTCAAACCCATAACTTTATTTACTGTAGCATTACGCTCAGATATTTTTAGAAGATTACGCTTGGCTAGGTCATCTTGTTCTAAACCGTAGGCACGAGCCTCTGCTTTCTTTTCTTTTATGTTTGATGCAGTCTCTTCCATAAAGCCTTCAGCGAAAGCCATCCAATCGAATCCCATCTTAAAGCTCCTTCGCCATTAAACCTTTGGGTTCAGCAGGTTCGCTTACTTCCATACCTTCGTCTGCAACTGCTTCTACACTCTCATCATTTAGAGTTGTTTGAATCTCTTGTAGCAACGCTACACCAGGATCATCAGCTTCTTTATCTGTGTCAGCCATTGCTAACTCTATTGCAGTCTGTAGCCTCTGCTTCTCTTTTTCTTTTATCTCTTCTTCTGGGCTAACAATATCATCACGAACCTTAATGCCGTAGCTTGTCATTGCAGCTTTTATAAATGCGTGAACTACTGGCGCAACAATAATACTTACATCAATAGAGTGCCTACCGTTCATAACACCTGTAGTAAGTAGTGTTTTTACGAAAGGTGCTACAGGCATACCGCCACCAAATAGTACGGATAGATCATCCATAACATCATCGTCAGCTAATTTGTTTATGTAAAAACGTGTAGCATCCTCAGTACCTGACATCTCAGGAGGATTCTCCCAAGGCCAGTTCTTAGGTTGATCAGTTAATGACTGACCTGGTATTGGTGCTTCAAGAAATGATGCCATATTATATTATCCTATTTAGTAAATCCTGCGCCAAAGTATAGTCCTACTATGGCTGATACAATGTGTGTGTCTAGTGGTGTGATTACAAAACCTTGTGCCATCTTCCACTGTATAGCTTCATCTGGTCCAAACAACCAGTTCATAAAACCACCAGTTGCTTCAGTGTATCCTACATATACGCTTACTTCAGGATACCATACAGCGACTAGCTTTGGCAATACAATTATAGAGAACACAGCAGACAAAGCTATCAGCCTACGTGTCCATGCAAAGTGTGAGTCATTCTTACCTGCGTCACGAGCATCCTTAACTGCAGACCTCCTGAAGTTAGCACGTTCCATGAGCATATCATTCTGTGCTTGCTTAGACTTTATTGACTGACCCCATATAGACATTACTCCACCAAGTATGGTAGAGAAAAGCATGGTGATTAGTTCTAGTGGTAATCCAAACATTATTCAGGTACTCCTGCACCGTCAGCAGTAGCTAAAGGTAATACAGAGGATATTTCACTAAAGTTGTTTATTATACCTGCATAATATAACTCTTTAACTACTCTATTATCCATTCCTTTTGTATATTTTTTATTATCTTTTCTACGCATTTCTGCAGCAAAATCTACTACATTTTTATCTTTGGCTGCAAATAACACAGCGGTCCATTGTTTTGCTGCTTTAGGTCCACCTACATTGTAAGCCAACGAATTTAATGCGTTTTGATATTTAGAATCTAGATCTTCCCATGTAGTTCCTATAGCTTTAAGTTTTGCATCCCAACCTTTTTGACGAGCTAGTTTTAATTCTCTTGCCATATCAGCATTTAATATTTTTATTTTTTGTTTTTCAGTTAATGGTATATATGAACCGTCTTCCCTTTTAAACTTTATACCATGTATTAAACCAGAATCCTCTTCAAAATCTTTTACCTTGTGTCCATATCCCAAATCTTTAGAACGATCTTCAATAGGTTTGTCTGCTTCTCTGCTATCATTAGTTGGTTTAGGTATATCTCCATGATCACCTTCAGCCTTTTTACCTATATCTAAATAAAAGTCTATTTCTTTCCCATCTGTAGGCTGCACCTCATCAGCATTTGGGGTAGAATCAATAGCATCACTAGCAATATCAGAAACTTCTTCAACTGAAAGCACCTCCTCTGTATCATCAAATGTCTTAGTTGGTATTTCTAGCATTCTAGGATCACCTAGTACTTTATCTACCTCTACATCAACACCCTCCCGACTTAACATACCTGTCTTACCATAGTATCTCATAATATCATCATAAGATTTGATTACTTCGGTAGATATTGCATCCCTATCTGTCTCTTCAGGTATAAGAACTTTATCAGCATCCTCATCACTAGAGAAATACTTAGACAGAGCCTCATACATATTTTGGTAGAAATCATCGTCTGTATCTTCGTCTATCTTAGAAGCAATACCTACATTCTCTTTTGCTGTTAGACGATCACGTAGTTCCTTTGCTTGAGGAACCCAGTTCATTTTATACTTTATGTCTACCATATTAACTTCCTACTATTGCGCCAATAATTGTACCTGCTGCTTTAGCAAAAGATGCACTCTTTGCAGCAGCGGCTTGATCTTTAGTTGCTTCATTCTGCAAGTTTTGTACTGCTATGCTAGTGGCACGATCAGCGTTATTGTTAGCTGTTTGAAATGCAAAGCTCATAATGTCACGCTCACGTTGCCATATCTGACCCATGTTTGTTTCTGTAAGTCCGTTGATAGTACGAGCATATGTTGCATTACTTTCATTCAATGCTGCAGTGTTCATCGTAGCAATGTTTTGTCTCCACTGTGCGTTAGACTGAGAAACAACAAGACCGTTTTGTGCATTGAATAAGTCACGCTGTTGTTGTAACTCCGAATTAAACTCACGCAATGCATTAACACTATTAACGTTAAACTGATCCATAGCATTTTGTTGAGTAGAATTAAACTGAGATACCTGTGAAGTAAGTGACGCAAAGAATTGCTTAGTTTGATTATCACTTGTAGCGTTAAACTGTGCAGCCGCATTACCTGCAGCAGTATCAGTAAGTATAGCGTTAACGTTTTGCTGTGTCTTAAACATTGCAGTCTGTTGCTCATTGGATAAATTAGTCATGTCCATTTGCAAGAAGTTTTGTGCATTCTGTACAGCAGCTTGTTGTCTATTGTTGAGGTTAGCCATATCAAGTTGTGACAATGCAGCAGCCTCAGCCATTACCATAGCTTGAGAGTTAGTCAAGTTAGACAGTGACATTGTGTTAGATGCACGAGCATTCTCTAAGGCTATCTGTTGATCAGCATTGAAGTTCATGTTTGCTATATCACCAATGCGTGAAGCGTTAGCTACACGAGCTTGGAATGATTGATCAAACTCTTGCCCTATAAATGATGCACGTTGTTGTGCAGCAAGCATAGCACGTTGCTGTCTGTTAGACAAGTTCTGCCCTTCAAACTGCGCCTGTACCTGAGCATCCATTTGAGCTATAGGTAGTGCAGCTTCCATTGCAGCTTGAACCACAGCTTGACCTGCAAGACTAGACGCACCAAGACCACGAGCAGAGAGTGTAGCCATTGCGGTACGCATAGATCCTGCAGCCCAAGCAGGTGTCTCACCACCCTCAAAGTCAGCCATTAAATCTTCTAGCTGACCTGCAACTGTAGCTTTCTTAGTTGGTGTAGCTGTAGCAGCATCTATCTGTTCTGCAAACTTAGAAGCAGTTTCTGCATTAGCTGCACCTGATACTATCTCACCATCCTGTATCTGCCTTTGTACAGGATTGTTCATCATGGTAGCTGTACCTTGAGCAGCTTCTATGCCTGACACAGATGTTTGTAATTGTTGTGCTGCATCTATCTGAGCCTGTTCAGATACCTCACCTTCTACAGCTTGTAATGCACCAGTTTGAGCTTGCACCTGTGGGGATGTACCTCCTGCAACCATAAAAGTAGCAGGTTGAGTCATAGGCATACCTGCCTGTGCAGTAGAAGGTACTGTAGCAGATTGTGCAAAAGGTGCTATAGGATATGCTTGCCCTGCACCAGTAGGTGTAAAGTCAGCAGCCTGTGGCACTATCATTCTAACGTTAGACTGTAATGGTTGCATAGTTTGTTGTATAGCACCACGCTGCATTGCAGCTAACTTTTGTTGATACGGATCACCAGGCGCACTTAGTCCAGAGACCCCTGATAGCTGATTTGCAGCATCTACAAACGTACCTGACTGAGCGAACACTGTACCTTTCTGTGTCATCTTGTTACGCAATGCTGTACGGTACTTACCCATTTTAGCTGCAGCAGCAGGATTAGCCTCTAAGAATTTCTCTAAATCAGTACCATTAAATCCAAGAAACTTAGATGCCATAGTCTTCTCAGCTTCTACTAAGCCACCTGACTCATATCCTTGGATGTATGCACCCTGTGCAGCAGATGTAACTTTTTGAAAGCCTGGAGGAATAACACCAATAGGACTACCGTTTATTTCTGTAGTAACAATCTGTTGATCTGTTGCAGGATTCTGATATACAACTTGTTGTACCCCACCTACGCCTTGAGAAGGGCTAGTAAGGTTAGCCATGTTTGTACCAGTGTAATCTGTCTGTGTTGTAATTGTCTGTGGTACAGCAGAAAGATTTGCAGTCTGTGATGGTAAGTTAAAGGTTCCAGATACAGGAGCTTGAGGGGATGTTCCTGTGGCTGCAGATCCTAGAGCAGGTTGAGAAGTATCAAATGTTTGTTGTACTTGCTGTGTATCATATGTTACTGGAGCAGATCCTGCTGTGTTAAATGTTTGTGCGGTTCCTATGCCACTGTTTATACCTGAGTAATCAACTGATTGATTAAGGCCTGTAAAGTCTTGTGCACCCATTCCAGGTGCAACATCTAGCCCTGATGTATTTGGAATTATCTTATTATCTAAAGCTTTTAAATTTAAGAAGTCATAGTTGTTTAAAAATTCAAATCCTTTACGGTAGTCATTATAGTATTTCTGATAGTTAGAAAATACATCTCCTTGTACAATACCTTGTATTTGATTAGGGTCTACAAACAACGAAGAAAGGGTTTGTCCAGTTAAACTACTAGTATTACCTGCAACACCTGTCATTATGGGTTGCCCATTAACCATACTAAAGTTTACGTTACCTCTGTTGTACCCTAAAAACTCTCCTGTTTCCTCATTAAAGTTAGGCTGTCCTACTTGATAGCTTTGTATGTTAGCAACGCCAACAGCATTTACAAAAGCATCTGAACTATATGCAGATACAGCAAGCAACATACCAAAGTTTCTATTGTCTTGTATACTACCAATTGCACCTAGTAAGTTATTAGCAGTACCCTCACGAGCAAGATCCCAAGACTCTACCCCATATTGGGCTGCAAAGGAGTCTTTTAATGCTTGGCTACTATTGTCTAAGATACCAAGCATAGTGTCTCTAGACATTACATAATTGCCTGTACGCATTAAGAATGCTTCAGCTTCGTTTGCAGCACCTGTAGGTAGCCCTGTCTCTGCGTTTATAAAGCCACCGCCATCGTCTTGACCTGTTTGTACGTAATGGTTGTAAGACTGTATAAGTGCGGCTATCTGTGTCTCAGTATTATCATCAACGACTGACCCTATATTACCGTACAGTTTATCCCAAGCTGATATAGCAGCATTACGTCTATCAACATATATTTGAGCTATTCTGTTTGCATCTGCTATTTCACTAGCTGTATTTCCTTGTGTTGATTGTATTCTAGTTCCATCAGATAGTATAACATAACTAGCCTTATCTCCTTTTAAACCTAAGAAGCCACTCCTACCCTGCCCTACAGCAGAGTCTGGATCAAATGTAAGTTCATCAGGGCGATCTGGTGTAAAGCCAGTTTCAATACTATCAGCATAAGTTGCTTGCTGCTGTGCACCAAAACTTTGCTGTCCTGATTCATTCATTTGTGCTATTTGATCAGCGTATTCTAATTGATGCTCACCTATAATATCCATACCAATGTAGTCTGATTCTGTAGTAACCACATTGTAGCTAGATGATAGTGATTCTGTTAACTGCTCCACAGTACCTGTTTGAATAGATCCATCAGAATACTTAACAAGATTCATACCATCAGATGTTTGGATGATAGTCGCTGTAGGTTTATTATTCTCTTCTGCCATACTCTATTCCTTATTTACCCATTGTCATCCATACCGCACCTGCAATAAATGTCAGGACTCCAACGGTAGATACTTTTACTAATGTAGACCATATTGATCTGCGTGTATCACGCCACGCTTCTATTAAGTTACGCATCTCTAGTATATCTTTTTGTGCATCATTATCAAGTAGCCC
>UEXM01001435.1_pt1 | contig 20257 bp, 7 predicted proteins | sample 1796661 | NCBI WGS metagenome assembly UEXM01 (sample SAMEA4772469, study PRJEB27181) | metagenome | reverse complement strand
AACTGCTCTTTGAAAATTTCAGTCCAATTGTAAAAATTCAACTCGAAGCAAAAATCAAACTCGTCATAGAAAATTACGAACCAAGAGCAGAACTACAATCTGTGCTTGCGAACTTCAACGAAGACAGCAACACGTTCGATATTTCTGTGGAGTTCTCCGTAAATGGAATTGGAAATGATTTGTTTCAGTTAAACATACCACTTCAGAGGCTAAGATAAAATGGCAGACCCACTAAACGCTAAACTATCCGTAACAGATGTTGACTTTGATAGCCTTAAGGAAAGCCTTAAGTCTTACTTGAAGTCACAAGAAACTTTCAAAGACTATAACTTTGAGGGTGCTGGTCTAAACATTCTCTTGGATGTTCTGGCATATAACAGTCACTATCAGGCTTTCTATGCAAACATGGTTGCGAATGAAATGTTCTTGGACACTGCTATAAAGAGAAGTTCGATTGTTTCTCTCGCAAAGCACCTCGGTTATACTCCAAACTCAATTCGTGCAAGTAAAGCAACCATTAAGGCAGTAACAACTGGTACTAGTGCTTTCACTATTCCAAAAGGAACTGTAGTTCAGGGAAGCGTTGGGAATAGTTCATATAACTTTATTACCCTTGATGATTTTGCTTCAAGTGCAACTGCTGGTGTCACCGGCGCACAATTTGATGTTTATGAAGGCTCGTTTCGGTCAAAGACATATACGGTTGACCAGAGTATTGCGAATCAAAGATTTATTTTGCCAGAAAATACTGATACCACAACATTAACTGTTCGTGTACAAAATTCTGCAACTGATACAACTAACTACTCAACAAAATGGACTCTTGCGAATGATATGAATGTTGTCAGTGATACAGATAGAGTTTATCATCTCCAAGAAACCGATGATGGAAGATTTGAAATTTACTTTGGAGATAATATTGTTGGTCTTAAACCCAGTGATGGAAATCTAATCATTGCACAGTTTGTTGTAACTTCTGGAGAAGAAGCAAATGGAGTGGGTAGAAACGAAACTACCAACTCTCCGGCATTTTCTTTGAGTGGTTATAATATAACAACTATATCTGCCGCTGGTGGTGGAGCAAATCCAGAGTCAACAAAATCAGTAAAATTCCATGCACCAAAAAATTATCAAGCACAAGATAGAGCAGTCACAGACAAAGACTTTTCAACTCTTTTAATTAAAGATTTTCCTAGTCTTGAATCTGTTTTTGTGTGGGGTGGTCAAGAAAATAATCCTCCCGAATATGGAAAGGTTTTTATTGCATTGAAGCCAAAGGTTGGACTAGTCGTTGACAGTGCAACGAAAGAAAACATCAAGGCTACTATTAGTGCAAACAGAAGCATCGTTTCTGTCATACCTGAAATCGTAGACCCCGACACACTATATCTGATGTTTGATTTTGATGTTGTGTTTGATAAGAACAAAACTATTCTAGATTCTGGTGGTATAAAGAGTCTAGTGGAAGAGACTGTGAAGAATTATGTGGATTCTGATTTAGAAAAATTTGATAGAGATTTATACTTTTCTAAGTTAACAGGATTGATTGACAACATAGGCGATTCCATCGTGGGTTCTGAAAGTAGAACGAAACTACAAAAAAGATTTTCACCAAGCATTGGCATTAGTACTAACTATGCAATTAACTTTAACAATGAACTGGTACATCCACATGATGGACATATGACAACTATATCAAGCACATCATTCAAATATGCAGATGATTCAAATGTTACATACGATTGTTTCTTGGAAGATGATGGATATGGAAACATGGATATTGTGCGATACGATAGTCTGGATACAAGATATTTTGTAAAGAAAAAAATCGGAATGGTTGATTACAAATCGGGTAAAATCGATATAAACGCCTTCGCCCCGCTTGAACTGATTTCGGGTTCTGCTATTAAAATTGAAGTAACACCAAAGTCTTCAAATATATTTGCCACACGAAATCAAATCTTAACCATAGACACTACCGACGACGACGCACTAAAGGTTTCCGTTAAAACTACACTACAAACAGAAACTGGAAAAAATACAACTTCCAAATCGGACGGAACTGCCTCTTCTGGTGGGGGAAGTTCTTCGTCCGGCGGAAGTATAAGTTCTAGTTACTAGGAATACGCATGAGTTTACTTCTATTAGGGTATACTACATCTAAACCATCGGTAGCAATTCCAACTCTTGATAGAAGGGTTGAAATTGATTATCATGTATCTCCGATTATAAAAGACCTAATCCCTGACTTCATCAAAGAAGACCATGCAAAATTTGCTGACTTTTTAGAAGCATACTTTGAGTGGTTGGAAGTTGAAGGAAATCCCGGTGAAAGGTCATTTGGTCTTGCTGACTTAAATGATATTGATACCACCATCGACGGCTTTATCAGGCATTTTAAAAATCAATACTTGCAGGGTTTTCCAGAAACTCTTGCAACTGACCTCGATACAAAGACTCCAGCCGATAAAATTAGATTGATGAAAAGAATAAAGGAATTCTACAGAGCAAAGGGCAGTGAAAAATCATATCGTCTTTTAATGAGAATTCTTCATGATGTTTCCACTGAATTCTATTATCCAAGAAAAGATATTTTAGAAATTTCCAGTGGTAAGTGGTATGAACCAAAAACTCTCAAGGTGTCTTATGGTAACTCTGAAAATATCTTTACTTCAGTCGGTACTACAATTCAACAGAAAAAACAAGGAAGAGTTGTTGGTAGTGCAAAGATAGAGTCTGTTGATAACTATTCCGAAAACAAATCAAATATCGCAGAACTATATCTCTCCAATATAAATGGTAGTTTTTATTCAGGTGAGGTGGTTAACTTTTCGGTAGGAGGAGACACGGCAGATTTTACAGAAGCGGTGTACCCAGTATTGACTTCAATAAGCGCCGCGACCGCAGGAAAGTTTTTTGCAATTGGTGATATCATCACTGCAACAGGAACCGCAGGTTCTGGTGCGAAGGGAATAGTCAGTTCTGTTGATTCTTCGGGTGGTATTCTTGCTATCGTGATGTCAGATTTCGGTGTTAACTATACTGGAACTGCCGGTATGACATTCGAGGCTCAAACATTCAAAGGAACCGGAGCATCGTTTGAAGGTGTCGTTGGTACTCTTTGTGAATACCCCGGTTACTATCTAAACAATGATGGAAAATTAAACTCCAATAAGAAAATCAGAGACAACTATTTTTATCAAGAATTCTCCTATCAACTACGAGCAGAAATTGGACTGAATCAATACAAGCAAGCAATTTTAGATTTGATTCACCCAGCCGGATTGAAACTATTCGGTGCATTAGTTATTGCAAAATCCCACGGATTAACCTTCGAATATAACACTTCGGCAAAAGCAAAAGAAATTTCTGTTCTTGGTCACTACACCCCATACAGATTTGAAACTACGCAAAATTTAAGATACAACGATGTTGGTAATGATGTATTCCCGTTCGGGTACAATCCATCATACGGACGAGCATCTGCACAGTTTAAGGGTTACCAGGCACTCAAAAATGATGTAGGAGATGTTCTTGTATTAACGAACACAGACGGAACTTCAGTGTCATGGATACAGGATGATAATGTAGAACCAGAAGACAGTAGTGGAGTAACAATCGGAACCGACAATGCCGGTGGATACAATGGATTCAGTGCTACTCATTCACTGCATCTTGCCTTTAGTGCCGCAATTCTCGATGGTAGATTGAAAATGATTTTGACTCCGAAGACATATACAAATGAATTAGAAATTACTCTTACGCAGATAGAACCCGGAGCAAATGGAAACTCAACTATAAATCCATGTACAAGAATTGGGGTTGCCCTCGACGATGGCACATACACATCAACACAGTCTACGACTGGTTCTTTTTATGGTGGCATTTCCCTTGACATTAATCTAGAATCTGGAGGAAACACCAATGACCATACTGCGGTGAACCACGGAACCCATGCGGTATCAACTGCAAGGTCTAGAATATACTTTGGTGATTCGTACAGACAGTACGCAAGTAGAACAGGACCGGCCCCGCATTCACATGGAGTAAGTGCCGATACAATTTACGGCATAGAAGGAAACACATACTCTTTCATCCCAGTAACAGAATCTGGTGGTGTGAGTGGTGCAACATGGGATTCGGGGGTAACCGGACCTCTGTTTGAGGGAGCAAGACTGGTCGAAGGTATTACCATTGGAGTTGGAGGTCTTACATACGGAGCAACGGCTGCATATGAATTCAGTGCAACCGCAGACGCAGGAGATTTCGTACAACGAGGTCCATATTGGGTAATTTTCCCACATCCCAACTCCAGAGGACTATATAAAGATGAAGGCTCATCAATTACACACGGGGCTTCTTTTGCTTCTGTTCAAATAAATCCATTCTTGCATATTGATTTAACTAATTATGGAATAGCAGAAACAACAGCAGTTGTATCTAACACAGCATCAGTATCAGCAGTCAGTCCCAAAGGCGGATAGGATAAACTAGGAGTATAACATGTCTTCCACTGGTAGTAATAGCCCAATCAGAAAATCTATACGGAATTATTCCGCAAAGGCTTTTATTGATACTCTTAAAGAGAAAGACAATCTCTTTATGTTTATTGGTAAGACTACTGGGTGGACTGCGGACGGTGTGTTTGACGGGAGTGACTACTCCACTTCTCGCGGAAATACTGCCGGAGAATCAATCTTCAATCATCCAATTGATTCTGCATTTGAAGATGGAGAAATCTCAAGAAACATGATTGCAATGAAAGCAATCAATGCGAGTGATATTTCTTATATGATTCCTCGATATGATTGGTCGGGTTCGACTCAATACACCCAATACAATCACCAAGAGAATCTTGAGAGCAAGCGTTATTATGTGATGACTGAAGAATACAATGTATACAAATGTATTTCGAATAACAATAACGCACTAACTACAACTAAACCTTCTTCAACAAAAACCTCGGGTGTATTCAGCACCCAAGATGGTTTTATGTGGAAGTTCATGTATACCATTCCCGAAGAACTAAGAAAGTTTATATCAGCAGAATACATTCCAGTTCCTGTAGTGACTAGTAGAGGTTTTGATGATGTATCACAGAGACAATTTGACATACAATCAAATGCAATCGATGGTGGTATTTTCTTTATTGACTTACCGGCTTCTGTGAGAGAAGACAACTGGGATGCATCTGCTCATGCAGAAATCGATGTGGGTCGATATCAGTTTTCTTCAAATTCAGGAGTTGGCTCGACCACAGTCACCCTTAATACGGGTTCTTTAGGAACAGACGATGCATACAACAATATGGATTTAATTGTATCCAAAGGACCCGGAGCGGTACAGGTATCAAAAATAACAGATTACGTTGGAGCAACTAGAATAGCCACAATAGAAACTCCACTAAGAATGCCAGTAACAGAACTGTCAACTTATCAGATTGTACCCAGTTTGGGTTTTTCTGGTGATGGTGTTTCCGCAGAGGGTTATTTGAAATTCTCAGAATACGATGGAAACAATCCAACTCATAAAAAACTGGATAGAATCGTTATGACAAATCCAGGCAAAAACTACACAGAAATAACACCTGTAATAGTACCAACAGACAATGCGACTGCAAGTGGAAACTATGCTGGATTTTCATCTTATCCGATTATCCCACCTAGAGGTGGTCATGGTTCAGATGCAGTTCGAGAATTTGGTGCAAGTAATATTTTGCTTGTAAAACGATTCGAAGCAACTGAAGAAATATCCGGTCTTTCTGGTGATAACGACATACTTCAATATGGTATTGTTAAAAATCCAAAATTAAATGATACAGACACTCAGTATCTTGATAGTAATGGAAATCCCGTCCGACTTGCATCTACTCAAACTGACATCATTAAAGAAATGAAAATTGAATCTAATTCTTCCGGTGATGGACTAGCAGAAAGTCTATACACAGTTGGTAATTTTATAATTGGAAGTGAAACTAAAGCCACAGGAAAAATTGATTCTTACGCTCCTTCAAACGAAGCCGGATATGGTATATTAAAACTAAAAAATGTTCAAGGAGAATTTGAACAACCTTATGCGTTTGGATTTACTGGTGAGGCAATCAGTGAAATGAAATATGATGATTCGACTAAAATTTGGTCGGTAACCAATAATGAACAAGCCAGAGTTGTTGGGGTTCAAGAACCAGCAAGGGACCAAACTCAAATTAATTTTAGAACTGCCACCTTTGTTGGTGTTAGTGCAGACGCATCTAAAGTTCCTCTCCTAGAAAGCACCTTCCCAGATGACTCTGCTGTTACGGGGGCTAATGGTGGAAAGGCAACCATTTTTCACTTCCAAGAATTTGCTGGTGGAAACACCGGAGAACTTACTCTGATAAACCAATCCGGGTCTTTTACTTCAGGAGAAGCAATTAGTATTTCTGGTGCGGCAGCAAGAATTGGCGTTATAAATACTGTACAAATACCAGAGATTAAATTCAATTCTGGTGAAATCTTATATGCACAAAATATGAAGCCCATTGTAAAGGGCGCCGAACAAATGGAAGAATATCAAATTCTACTAGGATTCTAAAGAGGAAACCATGGCAAGAGAAAAGAAATCACGATTTAATGTTTCACCGTACTACGACGATTTCGACGAGTCGAAGAAGTTTCTTAGAATTCTTTTCCGTCCGGGTTATTCCGTACAAGCAAGAGAACTAAGTCAACTTCAGAGCATTCTTAACAATCAGTTATCTAACTTTGGTGACCATGTTTTTGACAACGGTTCTGTTGTTCGTGGTGGTGAAATCAACGAAACTGAAGCAAGATTTGTTCGCATTGAATCTGTTTCCTCCACCGAACTTGCTCTCCTTAAAGGATTTGAAATCTTTAGTGGAAACAAAAGAGGCAAAGTACTCGATGTCATTGACAATGTTTCTGACGACCAAACTCAAATTGTAATTTATGAACCAATGAGTGGTGTTGGTCTAGAAGCAGATACTGGGACGCCTTCCTTGGATTATGCCGCAAATCAGAAAGACCTATACAAAACAAACTCCACCTTTACCAGTACAAATCCAAACTTAACCACTACATTTACAGTTTCTGCTTCTGCATCAACAAATGCTGCGAGTAGCGGAGACTGTACTGTGATTTCTGTGGGTGAAGGTCTGTTTTATGTCGAAGGATTCTTTGTGCAAAATTCAGCACAAGTGCTTACGGTTTATTACTCAAACACAGATACAAATGATGGTTTGGTCGGCGAACGAATTTTTGACCCAACAAAACAAACTGCTGTTGTTGGATTTTCGTTGAATCGAAAAACTGTAACAGAATCAAGTGATGTTACACTTCGTGACCCAGCACAAGGTTCATACAACTACAATGCTCCCGGTGCTGACCGATATCAGATTGACCTACAACTTTCACAGAAGCATTTCGTATACAACGAAGATGGATTCCGTTCGAATTATGAAAATGAAAATTTCGTGGAACTGGTTAGGATTCTTCAAGGAGAAACCTTTAAGACAGTAAAATATCCTGACTATGCAGAACTAGAAAAAACTCTTGCAAGAAGAACCTACGACGAGTCTGGTCACTACGAAGTCACACCATTCGAACTAGAAATAAAAGAGTATGTTGATGAATTTATTCCAGACAATAGCACCAATCCACTAATCAATGATAATGGAAATACTGCCGGTGCGGACAACTACCTTGCATTCGGAATTGAACCCGGTAAGTGTTATGTTAGGGGACATGAATTCGAACTACAAGATACTGAATACATCATTGGTCGAAAAGCAAGAGACGAAGACCATATTAAAGAACAAGTTAGTAAACTTATCGAAAATGATTTGGGTAACTATGTTCTAGTTAAAAACACTGCAAGTAAGCCTTTGTTTAGTGGTCAGGAATCTGGAAGCCTGTTCTATCATATCCCAACTGAGGGAGCAACTTTCGATACTGTTGTAGGACCTAAACAAATGAAGTTGATTCTTTCGAATCAATCAAACGACCGAATTGGTTGTGCTAATGCAGTTCAGTTGCTTGTACATACTACTGGTGGTGGAGGCATCTACAGATTATACTTGAACAATGTTCAATTCGGTGAAGTCGCTGGATTCGAAGAACAGTTTAACACAGCGAGTATTAGCGATGTAGTTTACTTTTCACAAGCAGGTTCAAATAAACAAATTTTTGAAGCCGAAGCAGTAGGCGGAGGTACATTGGGTTCAACTTTCGGGGACGAAGGAAACACTAATTTAGTGTATCAAGTTCCAGAAGGAAATACAGTTAAAACTATCATGGGACTTGACTATGTTGTTCAAAGAGACTTTAGAGTTGAACTGACATGGAACAAATCTCTTGGATACTACGAGGGTAGTGCAGGAACTTCTACTCTTGCAGATAACCCATTCAACCACATCCCAGAAGGATTCTTCTTTGCGGGTGCTGGTGCAGGTGATGGTGTTATCGATGATGCAGACCAACTAGACGAATACATTGTTGCTGCCGACGGTTATGTTTACACCTTTGGAGGTGGTACTGGTGACCTGGCTGGTGGCGATAACGCACTTGAAATTGCATCTGGTGGTAGAGAACTTAAAGTAAGAATCAATAGTGATGGTATTCACATCGGTGGTTCAAGTGCAGGAACTGATAATGGAGCAAGAAAAACGGCTCTGGTTCTAGCGAATATTAGAACAAATGCAGATGCGGCACAAACAGAACTTCTAGATTCTCAATTCAGAAAGAAGACACTCAAAAGAACAACAATTGATATTCCCGGTGGTTCATTTAATCAGTTTATACAGGATGGAAATGGAATTGATTTGGGTATTTCTGATGTATATGAAGTTGAACAGGTTTTGGATATTGCTAGTGGTAGCAAAGATATTACAGAACAATTTGACTTCAATGATGGACAAAAGGGTTACCTCTATGACCACGCATATCTCATACTCCGAGATGGTTTTGATGGAACTGCTGGTCCAGGAGGTGCATGGAATAACACCCCAGAAGGTCAAACGCTGTTCAAAGTAACTCTCACCTACTTTGAACACGAGATGTCAGTCAGTAATAACTACAGCACAATTTTGATGCCTGCTTGTGTGAATTCATATATTCACAGCGACCACGTTGGTATTACTTCTGATGGTAAAACTGGAGCGGCGTTTGGTTATGAAACTATTCCGGCATTCATTAATCCCGCTAATGGTGCAAGAGCAAGTCTAAGAGATTGTATTGACCACAGACCTATTCGGGTTCCTTCACAGAAGACGATACAAAACAGCAATTTGGAACTTGCAACGGGGGTTTCTCCGAGCAGCGTTCAAGGTGCGTTCACACCAGAAGATGGTGAATTCTACTTTGTGTCATATAAGCACTACATGGGAAGAACCGATTTAATCGTTATTGAAAATGATACAGAATTTAAACATATTGAAGGTATTCCTTCTATGGAACCAATTATGCCAACATTCAGTGAGGATGATGGTATGAAACTCTTTACTCTCGATGTTCCTCCATATACATTCTCTCCAGATAGTCTTCGGATTGAAAAGTCAGACAATCGAAGATATACCATGAGAGACATTGGTGAACTTGATACTCGTCTTTCGGATGTAGAAGAAAAATGTGATTTGAACACAGCAGAAATTGAAACTCTTCGTAAACGAGTTGAAGACTTAGAAAATGAACCATTCATGAATGCATTGAATGTTGATGATTTTTCTAGCCCTGAAAGAGCAGAATTGAATGATGAATCTAATGTAGCATATGATGGAAACAGGTTACGACCAGCAGTTTCTTGCACCAACATTAATTTGGAAATGGAATCAATAAATGTTGATGGTATTACTCTTTCCGATGACAGATTAATTACACTCACTCCAAGTAAAGAAGATGTTGCATATCTTTCTAACTTAGAAGGAAATACAAATCTCAAAATAAATCCAACAGCAAAACAGAACTTCGTTGGAAAACTTAAACTTTCTCCAAGTTCAGATGACTGGGCAGACCAAGCAAAACCAACAGTTGCTGACAAAAAGCATCTCACCACAAGCAGGGTTGCTCAAATATACCGGACTCTCGGTGGTGTTGGTGACGTAAATACTGCTAATAATGTTTTAGCCAAACAAGCAAGAGCATACGCATATTCAAAGGGTGCGTATGGACTATGGTGGAATCGTAGTTATGGGGCATGGAGAGGTTTTTATGGTCGTAGGAATCGGTACTATCGTGGTCGTGGTTTGTTTGGTAGATTCGCTAGAAACAATTGGTACAATATGTGGAACAACAGAACCCTTCGATTCAACCAACCTGACAAAAATAGAACGTATGCAGTTGCTACCAGTGATAAGCAACTACGGAAACTGAAAGCAGACGCTGCCCGGAGAGGTCAAACCGTCAGCGTTCAACGTCAGTCTCGTTACGTCAACACGATTTTCGGAGCCAGACGATATGCAATTGCGGACCACTATGTGGTAAGTTGGGAAAATGCAAAGGCTCCAGCAAGAGCATTGACTTTCTATGGAATCGCTAATGGTCTGAAACCTAATACTCAACATAGCGTGTATATCAATGGTAAGAAAATTAATCAAGCAGGAACTGATGACAAGGGTAAGAACATCGGAGCAAAATTAACTCCATTCAAACCCGAAACACAAATATTCACCTCCGGTGCAGGTAACACTCCAAGTGGAGATATTGCAGGTAATCGGGTTGCGAAAGACACGGTTGCTTCTGGTGCCGCTGATGGTTCACATACAGGTAGGATTGCATTTAAGGTTGTAATAACCGAAGAGAATATCTTTACTTCTGGTGAGTTAAACGTAACAGTCAGCGATAAACTCCCCAGCACTGCTGAATTCTCTGCCGGAAGAAAACAAACTTCTACCTCTTCTTCAATCTTTACAATTGGTGATGTTAAGACCGAGGGAAACAAAACCGGAAGTACAAGAAAAGTAGAAATTGTCCAAGAATCTGTCAGTCAAACAAAACTTTCAACGGGTGACCGAGAACGCGGATTTATGCAGAAAAGTTCGGTCAACGATAAAATTGACCCACTTGCACAAATCTTCACAGTAGACCCCACTAAAAACAAAAAGGGAATCATGGCGACCAGTATCGACCTCTGGTTCAGTGAAATAAATTCTGCTGTTCCTGTAGAAGTGGAATTGCGTTCTGTCGTTGGTGAGCAACCAGACCCTAAGTATGCAGTTCCTCTAAGTCACGTTGTAAAAATGAGCAATGGAGCCGCTACTGGTTGTACGTTCAATGCAACATCACCAAACGTAAACTCATACACTCGATTCAAATTTGATAGTGCTATTCATCTTGAGCCTGGTGATTATGCAATCACAGTAAAAGCAAATACCGACAAGTATTCTCTCTGGTCAACTGAACTGGGAAGAAAGGGTATTACCTTAGATGGAACTGAGAGTGTACAGGAAGCAGTAAAGCAACCTTACATTGGAAATCTTTTCTTACCACAGAGTAACGGAAAGAGAACTATGGATTTGACAAAGGATATCATGTTCAGAGTAAACAAGGCTGAGTATGATACAACCACAATAAAAACATTCAATGTCAAGGGTGTTTCTGGTAGTGCTAAAAACGAAATCAGAGAAACTGTACAGACACCAACTGCACATAAGATTTATGTTAAAGCAGATATCGTTAAGAAACCAGATACGAGTGTCAAGATTAAGACAATTCCGGCATCGACTGCATTTAATAAAGAAGAAGAGGTCGTGGAACACAATGACATCAAGTTAGATGCAAAAACAGAACTGACTATGAACAATAAATTACTTTCTATAGAACTTAAGACTGATAATAAGGATATTAGTCCTGTACTCGACTTGGACAGATTGAGTCTGGTAGCAGTTAAAAATAACATTTCGACTGACACTACGGGTGAAGAGAATCCGAAACCAACAAAGAAAGAAGACGTTTCCGTTTCTCGTTATCTTTCCAAAACAACTCCACTCGACCTAGTTGCAAATGATGTCAAGGTTGAACTCAAAGCGGCGATGCCCGCAGACTGTGACGTTGAAGTTTATCTTCAGGTTCTTCCTGACGATAAAGATGACCTCACTGAACAGAAGTATGTAAAACTTGAAAAAACAGAAGAGTCTAAGAAGATAGAAAATGCATCCGACGAAGAAGACTTTGCAGATTACACATATAAAGTTCCTTCTGGAATTGAACTGGGTAACTACAAATCTTACAGAACAAAAATGGTTTTCACTGGAAATCCAGCAAAGTCTGATGTTCCTGTAGTCAAGAAACTTGCTACCTTTGCTCTGACCAAGAAGGTATCGACATCATGAGAATGAAAGTAGAAGGTAACGATGATTTGGAACGAGACTTACATTCTGGTGGTCTAGTGAACACCAACAAAGTTGCATATGAATCGTTTCTTAAAAGACAAAAAGAAAATCAGTCGAAAGAAAATCGACTAAATACAATAGAGAATGATATATCAGAACTCAAAGAACTCTTAAGAGAACTCTTAAACCGAGGATAAGGTAAATGGCAAGCACTCTACATTACATAACACCTCTTGCTTTAGCAGACACATTCAACGAATGGTTCTTGCGAAGTAACGACATGATTGATGTCGTTAATAAACTTAACGTATATGATGTAGATACCGGCTTAGGTCTTTCTAAGTATCGAGCGGTCGATGGCACAACTACAATTAGACTAAACATCGGTCAGGGTGTAAATGAATATGACGGGACACTCAGAGGTTCATACTCAGGAGCAGGTGTTGATGGTGTAACGGGTCAGGGTGAGTTTGGTCTTCGTTTTATCCAAGCAGGTTCTACTCTTGGAGGTTCAACTGGTGCAAGTAATCCAGATGTCTCAGCAAAAACTATGGTTCTTGCATTAGACATTGGTGGAATGCCTGGTGCTTCTGGTGGTGAAAACGGACAACCTGTATCAAAAGACGATTACTTTGTAGTCGCAGATTATAGTCACGGACAAGAACTTCCTCGTAGCGTTAAAGCCGAAGAAATGCTTCCGTACTCAATTAGTGGCGACCACAGATTCACTGGTAAAATTTGGTTTGATGGTGATGTAACCCAAATAAATTCTACTGAACTCTACATTGATGATAAGGTAATTTGGTTAGCAACATCTTCCACCGGCGACAACACATACGGTAGTTCGAACGATGCACAACTCGACGGTGCTGGATTTATTGTTAAGGGAATGAGTGGTGATAAAGAATTCATTTTAGATTATCCTTCTTCAATGTCTGACCCCAGTTCCTTCGTTTCATTCAAACCCAATGTTGATTTGAACTTCGAAACGGCAAGAGCATTAACGAATTCTGATTTCACAATCTTCTCACACAAAACTTCAAATGTTCAACTTAGACTTTCCTCGATTACTCAACTTGGTAAGTACTATGAGTTCGAAGCGTTTGAAACCGGAGATACTCAATCGAGACTAAAGATTCGATATGAAGATACAATCGGTGGTGTCGAAAAAGAAGCAATGGCAATTACACCGAGAGGAACGGTTCAGATTAGTCATCTGGATGGTGACGTTCTCTTTGGTGGAACAACATTCGAAAGTTCATTTACATGGGAACCCAAACAAGCGGGAATTCCCACTTCAGGTTCTGGGATTTCAAATGACAAATTCCTAAACTATCAGTGGGTAAACCGACAATTAGTTACCCAAGTAAGTCACGGACTTAGTGCCGGTATGGTTGTGAAGTTCTATGCTGGTCCTCATGAGGTTAGTCAAGTACTTGGTGTTGGTTCTACATTCGAGGCTGCTTCAGCAGTAAATCGAGCCACAGCAGAAGTTGTCGGTATTGTTGAAGAAGTTGGGGTTGGAGGAAGTGCAGACCAATTTGTTGTTTGCTTCAACGGTCTTGTTGACTTATCAAAAGCAGACCGATTCGGAGCAACAGGTCACGGACCTGGCGGTATTACTCAGAATGATGGAATTGGTGGATTTACACTTTCTCCCGGTGAAGCATACTTCCTGAACGGAACACACGGACCACTTGGCGGAATCACTGCAACTGACCCACTCATTCCCGGTGAAATTAGAAAACCCGTTATTCTCGGTGTCTCTGATACAGTCGGATTGTTTGTAAACTATGCAGGATTTGAAATCGGTCAAACAACTGGTATCTCTTCTGACTTCTTGGAATTTGACCAAGTTAGTGGAAGTATGACAACACCAGAATATCTCCCACAGATGACATTTAGAAACAAAATCATCAATGGTGATTTTGAATTCTGGCAAAGATGGGAACATACTGGTGGATATGACGCAGCAATCGCATCACGCGATACAGGAAAACTACTTCTTCCCCCATATGGAATAACTTATGATGGTTGTAGTTTAGATTTTAACGCAGGTGTCACTGGTTACATCGCAGATTGTTGGGTAGTTGGTCCTTCACAAAGAGCGGCAGACGATGACGATACAAGTAAATGTACAGTAAGTAGGTTTGCGGCAACAGGACCAGAAAAACAAGTATTTAGTGAAGGTGGTGCAAAACCAATTAATCACTTTATCCGAGTAGAGAAGAATACATCGAAGGGTGATGGAAATGTCGTTCTTGCACAAAGAATTGAAGACGTTGAGACATTCGGAAGAACTGGTGAACAGAAAGACGTAGTAGTTTCGTATTGGATTAAGCACGCAGGACTAACTTATGCAAGTGGAGGTTCTGAGAGTGGAAATGTTCTAGGACAAGGTGGTGCAACTTCAGACTTTAGTGTAAGTCTTCTTCAGGTGTTCAATGGAGCATCTCTCGAAGGACTCACTTATGGTGGTGGTGCAACACACGCAATCTCAGTATACCCAAGCGGATACTTGCATCAAGGTGCTGCCTCTGATGGTGGTCAATATGGACACACCTACGACCTTCCTGTAGATTGGACATACAAGCAACACACGTTCAGATTACAGAAGGGTAATCAATTACCCGGAATTTCTGCTGGTAGTAACTGGTTAGAACTTCGATTTACAATTCCCGGTAATACCGCAGGATTGTCTGCTGGATTTGAACTCGCAAGAGTACAAATTGAATCAGGAAGAAAAGCAAGTAGATTCGAAGAAAGACCATACAATACCGAAAAGGAATTGTGTGAAAGATACTACAATGTCGTTCCTGTTCATGCTCACCAAAGAGCATACAACGATGCAGTAGTTCCTGTTCATGTTCCTTTCACTAAGACTCTGTTCCCGAACACAGGATTTAGTAGTGATGGTATTCCTGCAACAACCGCAAACAGAGCAGTGGTTCAAGCAATCAGTATGGGCGGAACCGGAGATTTTACAAGACAACTAACCCTAGCCGATGTCAAGAGCATTGGTGGGTACACTGGTTCACTGGTTGTAGAAAGAACCGGAGATTCAGCAACCGCTGGACAATTCCATACATACAATGGAATAATCCACATAGATACAAGTATACACTAGGAGAAAACCGTGGGTAACAGTGCATTCGTAAGTCAACAAGGTAGCGGTTCAGGCGCTCGATTAACAGTAAATCAAAGTAATAACTTTGCTTCGGGTGATGTCGTTCGCTTTGATACTGACACATCTACATATGTCAAGGCACAAGCGGACACTGCAAGTAATGCAGAAGCAATCGGTGTTATTGAAAGTAGAACAGCGACGACTGCTAATATTGTTTTCTCTGGTTTGATTGACTTAAGTGAAGGTGAACCGGACACAGGAAGTTTTGCCGGAGGAACGGTTTATTTTCTAAGTGGTTCGGCGGCTGGTAAACTCACAGCAACTCCTCCCTCCACAACCGGAACCGTAAGAAAAGCAATGGTAACAATGATGTCCACAACAAAGGGCGTTGTTGCAAATTACATTGGTTTACAAAATGGTGTTGGTGGAGATAGTCTAGTTGACTTAAGCGAAGTGCAACCTGTCGGAACAATCGCACCCTTTGCTGGTACTGATGACAATGTTCCTAAAGGTTGGCTGCTATGTGATGGTAAAACATTTACTAGTATAGAATATCCAGACCTTGCTAACTTGGTCGGTGATATTTACGGAGGACACGAAGGAAACAATTATTATCTTCCTGATTTTAGAGGAAGAGTTGCACTGGGTGTGAACCAACAATCAAACAATCAAGATAGAGATGATTCACGAAATGCTAGACCATTAGGGGGTGGTGGTGGTCAAGAAGATGTATCACTAAATCTTTCGAATGTTCCTGCTCACTCACACATTGCAACATATAGAATGTATCGAGACGATGCAATTCGAAGTCGTTCTGACTTGCTTGCCGCTGTAGCAGACGGTACAGGTCCTTTTGATTTTTCTCCTGCTGATGGACAATTAGAAAATCAGCATTCTAGTGATAGTGATTCTATTCCCGTAGAAAGAATTATGGACGATGCTCCAGTAGGAAGTAATAACTGGCTTCCTACTGCGGGTGGTATGGACTTTGATACTAGACTTGTTGATATGCCTGTTAGTGTTAGTCAGGCAGGTAGTGGTTCTTCGTTTAATATTACGAACCCACACCTTGCCGTTAACTTCATAATAAAGGCTTCTGCTCAAGCAAACGCCGCGTTGTTCACATCGAACCTGTCTGGTCTCGGTGATTTTGATTCTTCCCGTGGTGGAGCAAATAACTCGGATAGTGATTCGATGGCTCCGGGTGATTTGGTATCGTTTGATGCCGATACATCAAAATTTATTCTTAAACCAGATATTGTTGCGGAAACTAATCTGATTCATAATCCTCTTCTTAGAGTTTCACAGAGAGGAACCAGTTTCAGTGACAATGTTGCAAGTAGTTTCCATACTATGGATAGATGGTATTATGCTAGAAGTGGTTCTGCGGCATTTACTATCTCAAGAGAAACGACTGGTAGACCTGCTCCGGGTCTAATTAGTTCTTCTGGTACTGAAGTAGCAGGTTACTATTCTCCACCAATGTCATATTGGATGAAAATTGAAAAGACCACCGACACAGAAACAACCTCAAATGGATTTATTTCAATGTCCCAAGCAATTGAGGGATATGATTTCCAGAAACTATGGGGAAGCGACTTCTTTACCTTTTCATTCTTAGTCAAAAACGACGATGCTACAACCGGAATTTCTGACACTACTCCTCTTACTGTAGTTTTCAGAAATGCGGCAAACAATAGAAGTTATGTTGCACCATTTACCAGTTCTACAGAATCCAATGGATGGGTAAGAAAGAAAATAGTTGTTCCACTATCAGAACTACAGTTTGCAAATTGGCAATTTGAAGAGGGTATTGGTCTTCAGGTTAGTTTCATTTTGAGTGCAGGTACAAATGTACGAACTACAACTTCAAACTTGAATTTATGGAAATCTGATAATCTTTTTGGCGCACCTGACCACTTTAATTGCAACGAACCCGGACGAATGGCGGTTGGTGGATATATCGGTCTTACTCAGTTTCAATTAGAACCCGGTGCATATGCAACAAACCTCAAGATTCCTACTGGTGCAGAAGAGTTAACGAAGTTACAAAGATACTATCAGAAATCATACAATGTTGACACCGTTCCCGGTAGTACAGATTCTGCAAATAATGCACCAGTTGGTCTTTCAGACCCTGCTATAAGTAATACATGTCACGACAGTGTACATTTCCCAACAACAATGAGAGCAAAACCTAACGTCAGATTGTATGACCCATATGGTGGGGGTAGTGATAATTCCAGCGGAAACGTAGGAACTATTTACCCAATGCACTCTGGACTTAGAGATGGTGTACCGACATCGGTCACTTCTATCTCAAGAAGAGGAACCAATGGATTTACAAACATAGCCCTCAACAACGACCTTGGTAATTATTCTCAGGGCGACAACCTAATTCACTTACATTATACCGCAGAAGCAGAAATGTATCAAGGATTTATGGTCTAAATATAGACGGAGATTAAGGAAATCAAATGGCAAATAGTCATATTACAATTTCAGGTCTAGACGACCAATTCGTTACAGTAATTAATGCTAATGTTAATTACTACATTTCCACCACTGGTAACGATAACGCCTCGGGTGCTTCTGACGCTCCGTGGAGGACTTTAGGAAAAGCATTTAATGTACTGCGAGATAAGAAAATTGCAAAGACTGCAACAGTAACAATTAACATTGCTGATGTAGTAAATATTCTCGCGGATTATCAAGAATCAGAAATTGTCATCGACCATCCAGATGGTGAACGAATCCAAATCGTCGGACAAACACCTGTTTCATTGATAGCAAGAAATTACAATTACTATCAAACTAATGCCGGTGCATCTTTCGGTGGTAATGCATATACTGCAACTATCGGAAATCCCAATTCTGGTATTGGTGGTTACTACATGGAAATTGGTGTAGACTCCACTACAAACATTAAGCCTGGTGATATTGCAGTAATTAAAGAACAAAACTATACACCAGACGGAGCATATCCAATTACAGTTGGAGTGTCTGGTGCAGGACCAACTGGATTTGAAACTGACCTCGGTGGTACTGGTGATATCTACATGGCAACAGGTCAAAATGGTCTGAGCGGAAATACCGCTCAGGGTGCCAGTGTTTCTCTTCGTAAATTCTTAGCAGTTGGCGCACATGAAATTTTAGCAACAGGTGGAACTGATATTAATCCATGCATTCTTGTTCACGTTCGTCATGACAATCAGTCATATGAAAGTGGACTCACAAGCGGTGCAACGAAAACAGACGGATTCATTACACCACAAGGTCTTGCATATTCAACAACCGAAGGTTCCATTGGACAGCCTACTTCAACATATAAAGGTGAAGCAACAAGAGGAAGTAACACAATACTTTCTTCTGGTGGTGACCCGTTTGGAGCAACTGGTGCAGTTCCGATGGGAGCCGCCTTTGCCTCCGCCGGACTCACTGCATGTGGTAGAGCATATGAACCCGTGCTTACGACAGCACAACAAAGACATAGTAATCTTTCAAGCATTCAAGTATTCCGAAGTCGATTGAACTTTGACAGTGGTAACGGTTTAGTAATTAAAAATGGTGGTAAACTTGGAAAGATTTCAAATGTAGTTATTCTCGGAAAAGGTCATGACGTTGGTGGTGGAACATATGAGTTCACATCAGGAGTGACTGGAATGGGAATCGGTGTCATGAACAACTCATCATGCACAATTGAAGATGTAGCAATCTCTGGATTTGACTATGGAGTTTATGTAGATAAATCCAAGGTGTACGGAACAGGTCTTGTCTCTTCCGCTAACAACTACGGACTATACTCAGTGAACACATCTTCGGTTTCGGCAGACTATTGTCTGTGGACTGGAAACTCGTTTGGGGTTGTCTGTGAAAGCAGTGACTTAGATTCACATTATAACATCTACTCTGCTAACCACAATGATGGAGTCCAGATTAAGAAAAACTCTAACGCTAATATTAGAAGGTCAGTTTCAACTTTCAACGGTAGATACGGATACTACGCCGCAGAAAATTCCTTTATGGGATTGGGTGGTAGCACAGCATCATATACAGGAAGTGTACAAGGAAACACCTCAGACTTTGCTGGAGTGTTCGGATTTGGTAATGGAATATCCCTTCCATCCGCACACACATCTGTGTTTAGATTTGGAGTATCGAGTAGAGACGGATGTATCTCATTCCGAAACGGAAGTTATGGAATGCAAGCAGATGATATCTCCAGCATAGCAACAAACTCAAATAGAGTTTCGTTTAACTTCGGTGGTGGTGTAAGACTCAGAAACACCTCTTTGCTCAATTCGTTCTACGGTAACTACTTTAACAACGGAATAACTCACGCACTCGGTAACTATGCAAATGGTTTGACTACTGACGGAATCAATGCAAATCAAAGATGCACAGTAAACCTTTACGACAGTAGTGTTATTCACAACCGAAGAGGTGTAATCGCTGCCGATTCTTCCTCAGTTCGATTGACCGATACACACGTTCTCAATAACTATCTTCAGGTTGGTGCAGTTCTTTCAACCAACGTAGGTATATCTGGATGTACATTCGCATATCCATTAGCAGGACTTTCCTTCGGTTACGGAACTGCGGTCAACATCTCTGCCGCGAAGACGAGCAATGTTCATATCAAGGGAACCACTCTTGGTGTGTCGGGGATTTCACTAGCCGCAGAAACTATTCTAACAGTAGACAGTTTCACGGACGGAACGACAGGAACCATTGCCCTTGCTGGTCCGGGTTTGATTGCAACTGGGTCGAAAGCGATAGGCGCGTTGACTGAAGATACTAATATAAAT
>UEXM01001434.1_pt1 | contig 20273 bp, 16 predicted proteins | sample 1796661 | NCBI WGS metagenome assembly UEXM01 (sample SAMEA4772469, study PRJEB27181) | metagenome | reverse complement strand
ATAAATACCACTTGCTTGTTGTAGACGGCAAGGTCGCCTTCACTCTTCATCAGGTTGTTGAGCTTCTGAATCGTGGTCACGATGCTCTTGTTATCGTCTTTGTCCAGATTGCGCTTTAAGCCTGCGGTGCTGTCGGAGCCATTCACGCTATCCGGCGAAAAGCGCTGGTATTCCTTCATGGTCTGGTAGTCCAGATCCTTCCGATCCACCACGAAGAACACCTTGTCGATAAACTCCAGCTCGGTCGCCAGGCGTGCGGCCTTAAAGCTGGTGAGTGTCTTGCCCGAACCGGTGGTATGCCAGATAAAGCCGCCGCTTTCCGAGTTGCTCCAGTTTTTCGCCTCAAACGAACTTTTCACTTTCCATAAGATGCGCTCGGTGGCGGCTATTTGATACGGGCGCATCACCAGCAGCGTACCGCTCACATCAAACACCGAGTAGTGCAGCAGCACATTGAGCAGCGTGTCCTTCTGAAAGAAGGTCGCGGAAAAGTCTTTTAAGTCTCTGATCAGGCAGTTATCCGCCTTCGCCCAGTTCATGGTGAAGTCGAAGCTGTTTTTATTGCGCTCGGTGGTATTGGCAAAGTAACGGCTATCGGTGCCGTTAGAGATCACGAACAACTGCAAGTACTTATACAGCGAATCCTCACTGTTAAAGCTCTCTTTGCTGTAGCGGTGCACCTGATTGAAGGCTTCACGAATAGCGACGCCGCGCTTCTTCAGCTCGATCTGCACCAAAGGCAAACCGTTGACCAGAATGGTGACATCGTAGCGGTTGGCATGGCTACCGGTTTGCTCGAACTGCTTGATCACCTGGACCTTGTTGCGAGCGATATTGTTTTTATCCAGCAGGTAGATGTTTTGAATACGGCCATCGTCAAACACAAAGTCGTGAATGTAGTCATCGTGGATCTTGCGGGTCTTATCCACAATGGTGTCACTGGGCTTATCCAGGTAGGTTTCAACAAAGCGCTGCCACTCGCCCTCTAAAAACTCCACCTTGTTGAGCGTCTGCAATTGCATGCGCACATTGGCCAGCATGGCCTCGGGGTTGTTCAGGCCAGGCAGGTACTCATAGCCTTGGTTGACCAAGTCCTGGATTAACTCCCGCTCCAGGTCGCCTTCACTCTGGTAACTTTCCGCTACTTGCCATTCCTTCTTGTACTTATCCAGTACGATAAAATGATTGGATTCGGCGATGGTTTTATAGTCAATCATCCTGTGACCCCTTGTGCAGAACCTCGACTTTTACTGCGCCATTGGGTGCGGTATGGAGCAAAAGCTCTGTGGTTTGGTCTTGTAGGGTTAGATTCGGCATAAAAGGTATTCCATGATGCAACAATTCGGCTCAGGGATGGGCTTGGCATAATCATCCAGGTTGTTCTTCCTGCGGTCTGAACCCATAAGTTTGGATCAAATACTTCACCAAATCGTCCAGCTTTTCCTTGTCTTTATCTTCAATATCTGCAATTTCCTCACCCGCATGGGAAGAGTGACTCGATAGATTGAGAATTCTATTTGCGAACTGGTCGGATTTTCCATCGACAGTTTTTGGAAGAAGAGCAGTCCAGCGGTTATAACCCAAAAATGTAGCCAACTTTTCTAATATGTTCCTGAGAAAACTAAAGTGGTACTTTTTAACCTGACCACTCTTGAGGGCACCCTGAAGCTCGGACAATAGAAATAGGTGGTAAGAGAAAGGTGAATCGGTTGGCTGCTCTGTTAGCTTGAAAAGGCCATCAACCTGCTTTTCCAATCGATACTTCTTAAATTCTTTATTGGGGTTATAAGTCAGTTTGTAGGTGTCATCTGGTCGCTGTTCGTAGGCTTTATTGCTCAGCTCATTACACAGCACGTTATAAAATAGTGGGCTGTGCGTTGTGATAACAAACTTAAGATCGGATTTGCTTGACTTTACTAAACCCGCCAGATCGACCGCCAACTCGATTAGATGGTTATCGTCTAACGAGCTCACAGGGTCATCAATAAACACATACTCCAGCTGGTCAAAATCATTACTTTCACGATTTTCTTTACTCGGCTCATCAAGGATCGAAACAACCTCCTGAAAAAGTGTGAAGAATATGCTCCAGATGAAATTACTTTCCTCGCCTTTAGATATTTTTAAATTACCTGAGCTCTCAGTGCCAGTATCAAGAGAAAATATTACTTCGGGATAGGTTTTATCGCCGGTCTTCTTTCCGGCCCTAATGACATCGTGCTCTTGAAATAGCGGTGTTAGCTTATTACTGGAGTAGCGCTGAAAGTTATTTACAATGTCCGTCTCGCCACGTTCTCTCAAAATCCAGTCAGTAAAGGAGTTTGGCTGAATTTTAAGCTTGGGGTCAGTGTCTTGAATCAGGTCGTTATCCCAATAAAACAAATCTTCAGTAAAGGCATTGTAATAAAGGAATATTCTACGCGACTGTTCGGCTCCGCCACCGTTCTCGTCATCGGGGGCGATCAATTTCTTAAAGGCACGCGAGAGGCGCGTTTTACCCGTACCATTAAAGGCATAGATCAGTTGCACCTTTTTATTAGCATTTTTTAGCTGCTGTGCAACCTCTATCAGCGTCTCATTCATTTAGGCCTCAGCTTTTGGGAAATTCAATAATGAATGGCGATAATGATCGAACTGCTTATTCCTTGCTGATAGCTCCGCTGATAGCTCCGCTGATAGCTCCGCTGATAGCTCTGCAAAGGTATCCAATATACGAATAATCTCAGCCTGAATATGTTCCGGTGGAATTGGAACTGGAATCTCGATTAGCTTTCCTTTTGTAAGCTTTGCCCTTCCTCCACCTGATAGGTATGGAATAAAATTAAATACACGCAAATAATGAAAGAGAAACTTAGTGGTTAAATCGGCCTTTCCGCGGACTACGTGCACATGGTTATTGGCCCAAAACTTTCCGTTTACATATTGGACTGAATAATTATCTAGGCTTGCAGATCCATCTTCTGCAATCAAAACAAATTCGCCTTCGTGGGTATTACCTTCCACATAGTCTTGGATGTTATTTGCCCCATAATAAGGCGTGTTCCCTGGCTTTCGCAACGAAGCTTTTATTGGTTTTCTTCCGCTATTTGCTATTTCAGCTATTTCTTCATCACCTAATGCGGACCATTTTATATTCTCTTCCGCAAGTAACCCCATTAGAAAATCGCTAACATCTGCTCCACGAATTTGTTTGGCTATCGAGTCAACCCCTTCCCGCAATATATCTATTCGCTTGACAGTATTTTCCAATTCGCTGTTAAGCTGGGCAATGTCAATCTTTTCGCGTTGATCCTTGGCTTCTACGTATAAACTTACTGATAGGTTGTAGTCTTTAGCGACAATCTCCTCTAAAGGCACCGATCTAGAAAAGTGTTCTAAATTCGCTTTATTGTCGAACGCCTGCATGATGTCTTCGATATGTTTGTCAGTGAGCAAGTTGTTATTGGTTTCCTTTTTAAACAGAGCGCTTGCATCAATAAACTGGGTATCCGTGTTCGCCTTGTTTTTGGCTAGAACCAGAATATTCACCGCGATGGTGGTGCCAAAAAACAGGTTGGGCGCGAGGGAAATCACCGTTTCCACGTAGTTGTTATCCACCAGATACTGGCGGATCTTCTGCTCGGCACCGCCCCGGTAAAAGATGCCGGGGAAGCAGACGATGGCGGCGCGGCCTTTGCTGGACAGGTAACTGAGCGCGTGCAGCACAAAGGCAAAGTCGGCTTTAGATTTGGGCGGGAGCACGCCTGCGGGGGCAAAGCGCTCATCGTTAATCAGGGTGGGGTCGTCCGAGCCTATCCATTTCACCGAGTACGGTGGATTAGAGACGATGGCGTCAAAGGGTTTGTCATCGACAAAGTGCGGGTCGATCAGAGTGTTGCCCAGCTGGATATTGAACTTGTCGTAGTTGATGTTGTGCAAGAACATGTTCATACGCGCCAGGTTGTATGTAGTGTGGTTGATCTCCTGGCCGAAGAAGCCCTCTTCAATGAAATGCGGGCCGACGTGTTTGGTGGCTTGCAGTAGCAGCGAGCCGGAGCCACAAGCTGGGTCAAAAATTTTATTGACGCTGGATTGGCCGTGCATGGCGAGCCGCGCAATGAGCTTGGAAACGTGCTGCGGGGTGAAAAACTCGCCACCGGATTTACCGGCATTGGCGGCATAGTTAGAGATGAGGAATTCGTAGGCATCGCCGAACAGGTCGATCTGGGCGGCATCACTTTTTTCATAAAATTCATGGCCAAAATCCAGGCCTGCGACGCCTTTTAACACCGCCGCTAAGCGCAAGTTTTTGTCTTTCACGGTATTACCGAGGCGGTTACTGGTGGTGTCGAAGTCGGCAAACAGGCCTTTGATGTCGCCTTCAGAAGGATAGCCACTGGCCGAGGCTTCAATGGCGGCAAAGATAGTGGCCAGGTCGGTGTTCAGGCTTTCGTTGCTGTTGGCATTTTTGGCGACATTGGCAAACAACTGGCTGGGGTAAATAAAGTACCCCTTGGTTTTAATGGCATCGTCTTTGATGTCAGGTGTGATGACGCTATCGGGCAGTTCAGCATAGTTGATGCTGTCGTCACCGGCTTCAATGTATAGGGCGAAGTTTTCACTGATAAAGCGGTAAAACAGGGTACCGAGGACGTATTGCTTGAAATCCCAGCCGTCTACTGAGCCGCGTACCTCGTTGGCAATCGCCCATATCTGGCGTTGTAGGGCGGCGCGTTGTTGTGAGCTTGTCATGCGTTCTTCCTGTTACTTGTCTTGGTTAGTCGTTTGTTTGGTGTCGTTAAGCTACTTTTCGAGCGCTCTTTAACCTCGACAACTGCACGGTTTAGTGTTGTGTCAGCTCAAGCAGGTCGCCCACCTGGCATTTAAACAGCAGGCACAGCTTTTCAATGGCTTCCAGATCCACTTTCTGCGCCGTCTCTTTGTAGAGCAGCGTTATCGTAGCGAGGCTGAGCCCTGTCTCTCTGGCGACGTCGGCAATACGCATCTTGCGTTCGCCCATCATGCGGGCGAGATGGCAGCGGATCATGGCTGTGTCTCTAGCATTTGGTTTTAGAAGTAACCCGGAGCATACCACCAGTGTAAGATCTGATTAGCATTTAGCGAGCTTGAATTAAATTATTCATTTCAAATTCCGAAAAAAGCATGGCGAATTGTTAAATCAGGTGCAGTTGTGCGTAACTCGCGTGAATTCTGCCCTGCCCACCGTTGGTGATTACCGCTTTGGAGGGTCTGAAAGGTAACGGACATTGCTTTCCGGAAGCTGCGCTCGGAGGCGCTCGTTCTCCAGTGTAAGGTCGAGAATTCGTGCTTGGGCATCGAGCAACTGGCCCAGCGCTTTGTCACGCTGCTCCTCAAGAGCCTCAACCTTTTCCTTCAGATCACGGTTTCTTGACCTTTGGGCAAGCATCATCTGTCTAGGCGACTTCGTGGTCGCCTCGTCCTTATGTGCTTCGATCCAGGCCTGTATGTCTGCAACCAGTTCTGGAAAGCGTGCTCTGCGAAGGGCAGAAGGGTCTACACCGGCTTCTTTGGCGACATTGTTCTGACTGAGGGGTGTTCCTTTTGGCAGAATGTCTGGCCTACCCGCCTTGAGGCGTTCAAAGGCATCCCTGAATTTCAGCTCTGCTTTGCTGATTTTTCTTGTTTTAACTGTTTGTGATGACATTGATCGCTCGCTCTGCGGATTCTAACTGCGCCTGCAATGACTCATGTAAAGGGGAATCTGGCGTTGCATCAAGGATTTGAATAGTAACGACGTCTCTGATCTGCTTTATCGCTGGCAGTTTAGCTTTATCCAGAAAAGCCGACGGGCAAGGACTGTTGCCTCCAAACCCCATGCAGGAACTAATGTTGCTGATCCCACCGAGAGGACAAGGGGGGCCTGAGTTTGCGCAACCTCCGAGAAATGTCTGCCGGTAGCTGATACGTCCGGTTTTTGCCGCTTTGAGCAATTGGTTGTGGTCTTTTTCTGAGATTTCAGAAAGCATTTGCTGCTTACGCTTCTCTCCGTGCGGTGATACGTATTGATCCGATTCCAGCGCTTTGAATTCCCTAACCATTGATTGGTACATCTCACGCAAGTAGTAGGCACGAGCCTCGTCGTTTAATGGCTCTTTGAGTCGGTAGTAGTTTTTTCCGTAGTACTGACTCATTGCGCGAGAAGCATGTTTCAGTTGATATTGAAGCGCCGATTCGGTGACCAAGCCACTTGCCAGCATATTGACAGCGCCGGTTCTACGTAACTGATGCCATGCCAGTGGCCAGAGCTTGCCTACCGTAAATTTCTCCGGGTCGAGGCCGAATGTCATCCTGTTGGCCATTTCAAGATCAGACTCGGTAATTGTTAGCTCGTTGGCATCAAAGAGTTTGGGCCAGATGTTCCATATGTCCCGATAGGACCGCGTTTTTTTGAACTTCTTGGTTGGCTGAGACAGCGGTGCCTTGGGACTCCATGGTTCATGTGGCAACGATTGGAGAATGGGGTTTTCAATATCTTCCTTTGACAGCTGTATGTAAGGGTTCTTTTTGGCGGCTGTCAATCTTAGCTTCGCGACCGCCCTCATCGCTTTCACAGCAAGTTCGGTGGTAGGCGAGACAATCCAACGTGCATCATCGTCCTCGATGGTTTTGGTTGTAACGCCTTTAAGAGTATGAATGTCATCACCTAGTTGATCACGTTCAACTTCGTAGCAATCAGCACGAAGCCGAGCCCCTTCGTCTACTCGCATTAATGAGAAATTAAGTAAATAGGCTAGGCCAACATTGCTTATCAGAGTTAAATATGAAGAAAGTGCGCCCACCCCGGCCTGTTCGGTTAATTTTACCCAGCGGTCTAAGAGGTCTGATATGCCGAATTTCTTAGCAATTTCCAGAAAAGAACCGTAAAACACCATACCAGAACGTCTTTCCCCTTTGACACGGGACGCGAGGAACGGCGCATCACCGCCAAGCCCACCGAATGCGTAGGATAAATCGCCCCCGGCATTCTGAGCGTATGCAGATAAGCAAAACTCGTAACAGGACTCGACTTTATCTTGATAGAGCCGGAAATCGTCAAGGCATTCACGGAGTCGTGATACTTGGTAAGACCAAATTCTGGCAGGAATATAGGCTGTTTGGGTAGAATTAACGGTTGAAAGCTCACTGCTGAGCAGTTGCATTCCGCTCTCATCGAGTATAGTAAAACCCAAACTATCTTTTGCTATCAGCAGCGAATGAAGGCAAGCAATTAAGCGATCTGCCCGCTGCTTGTAATAGCTTGATAGGGACTCGATTACCTTTGGATATTTATGAAGATCTGTAACCAAGACGCCGGCGTCAGTGCAAGCAACAAACAGGGGTTTTAGCGTTTCAAACTTATATACCAATGCCTTAGCAGAACGTATCGCAGACTCCCCCCAAAGCCACCATGCGACGACTTGACGTAAGAAAAAAGCGTTCTGGTGGCTGACCTTTCTTCCTTGACCAGGGCCGTCTCCGAAGTAAATCGTGAGTGTCTGTTCAGACCAAGGTGAAAGATCCCACCTCACATCGCCATAGCGCGATACCACATTACCATAGGTATCTATAACAACAGGAAAATCATTAGTTGGCGGCCAGGTGTCAGGCTTGAAATTTAAGGCATCTGTCTTGGTTAATAGGGAGTCAATCTGTAGTCCTGGGAAGTACGCCAAGTTCATACGATCACCTCCAATAGCTGAATATGCCCGTTCCAGGAGGGGTGATAACGACCAGAACGAACGGAATCCCTGGAGTCTTTTACCCACGTTGCTCGTATCTCGCTACCTGATGCTATGGCATCCAGCTTCTGGTTGATTCGGTTAATTACATGATATGCCGGATGAACCTCCTGCTTGGTTGAAGGCTTGTACAGATTTGTTTCCAAGCTCTTTATCTTCGCGTGAGATGCAAGCTTCCAGCAATAATCAAAACTCATAATGTCTCTGTGTTTAGCGCAGAAAAGGCAGCCTTCAGGGCTAATGCAATCAGGCTTCGGTGCCTCTCTGGCTGTATCAGAAATTAGTTCTGGAGTATGTTTTTCATCTACGCATATACCTGGCCCCGGCGGCGAATAGGCCGGATCTGTTGCTTTATGAAAGTTTAATATTTCAGACGCCGCTGACTGATGGTGTGGTCTTTCATAATCGCGAAGAAGGACTTCTTTACCATGGGCCACTTGCTCTGCTGTCAAGCCGACATCACGGCTTCTCCTCAGTAGCCAATTTACTCTTGTTTTTCTTAATTCCTGCGGACCAAAAACCTGCATTTCAATTTTTTTGAATGCTTTTCTTAAAGTATTGAAACCGACTTTTGAATCTTTCGCTCTAATCATACCCCGGCTTTGCAAGGGGAATAGACGAGCATCATGTTCAGAGAAACCTATCTCATCGAGCCACTGCAGATAATTTTCTAAATGCTCTTTGTACGACCTATAACATCGGAAAACAGCTTCTCCACTGCGCCTGCCTTTATATACACGAAAAACTTCAAGATCATCCCCATTAGACTTCCAGCGGTAACTTTCCTTTTCAAGCATTGATGCTTGCGCTAAATTCATGGATGTTTGGGCAATAAAGATTAAAAGTTCCGCCTCGATTCTTAGATTTAAGATCGCCGATCTTTTGTGCACATCAAAAATATTTTCATCGTCTGCTAACGGAGCACGTGCTTTTTTAGCACTCCGCCTAGCTGCATTATCTTCTATAGATTCAACGTCCAGGGCCGGATTGATCAAGTTACCTGCGACGGTCAATGTTTTACTGTTTTCAAGTTCTATAGTAATAGGAAGAGAGCCCCGAACTGTTGCAAGATCCAGTGCGTCGCATACTATTTTTAAAGCACGGCCAAACTCAAATGTTTGGGTGAGATTCTGCTTGTCAGCATTGGTGCTCAGTACTTTCTTTTTAGATCGTGGTTTTCTCACCCTTGTCTGCATCAAGAGGTTTCCGCCGGGCTTAGTTCCTGGCAGCCGCAACGCCCTTGCAATGAGGTTTGCTAATTTTGAGGTCTGCCTATAGGCATAGATTTCCGACACTTCCTTTTTTATTTTTGACCTGTATATCTGATATTCCGACCACTCCTTAAAAGTATCGATCAAAGCATTCTGATGTATAGGGAATGAGTTTTTGTCGGACCATGCAAAAAACCGCCAAAGCACCTCCAGACTTGATTCGATAAGTGCCCGCGAGCGGCCCTGACTTATCATGGTCGAAATAGTCTCATGGAATGCACATACAACTTGAGCACGCGCAGCATCTGGCTCACCAATTAAATCCTCACCGATACTTTTGATCGCCTGTTTTCTCCGCATACTTGCGCCGTCACGATGCAGAAGTATTCTGAGATCCCATGGAGTTTGGTGAGTCCCTACGGCTAAACCTGGAAAAGTAAGGTCTAATTCATGCATGACTATTTCCTTTAGCCAGCCCCATAAAGACCTCTGAGAAGGCATCTGCTGCCTCTGCCATTGCTTTATTAGTCTCAATGAACTTTATGTACTTCATTGTTGTGCTTTCATCTTGATGCAAGCAGGCTTCTTTTACGAACTGGATGGCATCACCTACTGGCATAAACTTCAGTGCCACGCGCATGAGTTCAGTTGCAAAAGTGGCGCGCGTTCTGTGGAAGTGAAAGCCTCGCATAACTTTCAACCCAGCCTTGCTGCCAGCGGATCGAAGGCGGGACATCTCTACATTCACTGCGCGGCTATCATCTCCGTTATAAGGGTTACCGTAGCGTGTGAGGAAAAGCAGATCCTGATCTTCCGGGTTCGCCAGCATTTGGCGTTTCAATCGCCTTGTGCTCATCGAATAGGAAATAAGCGACTCAAGAAGCTCTGCTGGTATAGGCACAGTGCCAGAAGTGCTGAATTTTGTTGAAACTGGCGGTCTAGCTCCGGGGCCAACTTCCAAACGCTTCCAGCCGACTTCCGGAACAATAGTAGCGTTGTGGAGTGTTTGAACCTTCAGATCGGTAATGGAGCCAATACGCAACCCCGAAAAAAAGCCGAGTCGAAGCATTAAAGAAAGCTCTTCCGTTGCTTTGCAGTCTGCCAACACAAGTATTTCCTTCATCGCTGAAATAGATACTGGTAACAGGCCGTCTTCAAGCTGTATTGCCCCAGCAACCTTTCGATTCGGAATGGCGAGATCCGTACTGGCAACCTGCATCGTGTGTTCAAAGCCAAACGGATTGGTAAGTTTTATCCCAACGAAACGTTGTTCCCACATTGGCCATTCTGGAGAAATAAGGCGGCGCACTTTCATCCATTTATAAAACCGGATCACTGCTGCCATTCTTTGTGATGCAGTGCTTGGGGCGAGATCACCACTATTCCTGGCTGCAACTAGAGCGCCCCGGAAACGGACAAGACAGCGCTCGCTTTCACGCTCAGGAAAATGCCACCACTGGACTGACTCCGCTTCCAGCCACTTTGCATAGGCGAGCAAGTGAGACATATTGGATCGAACAGTTTTCAAATCGCGCTTGGAAGATGTCGCTTGATCCAAGGCCCAAAGATTAGCTTCTGCCCACGTTGAATTATCTTCCCAGACTATCTGGGGAAGATTTTTGATAGGTTTTCGTTTTAATGCTGACCACTGTAAAGAGCCATCTGAGATTTCGGCTCGATGTGGCAGGTAGTTGATTTGCTCAAGACTTGCCATTGACTCGTCCCCCCGACAACCCAATGCGGTTAAGGAAGGAGCCTTTTCTGAGCATGGAGCGGTCTAATTTGTCACTATTAAACCATGTATGGTGTGTGATGAAAAGTGGGTATGTAACGTTTGCCGCAGGCCGGGTCAAAGACGCGGATACGAGCCATGCGATTGCGCAGGTTTAGCAGCTTGCGGGAGTTGTCTCCGGCTTGCTCCAACTGCTCACGCAGGTCGTCGAGAAACAGCGGGTTCAGCACCTTGAGGATGTTGGGTACGCTGGTGTAGTGCATGCCCAGGGCGCCGCGCTCTTCTTCGTCTGCCACCGCCTGGATCATGGAACCGAAGATATCTGGGTTGATCTGGGTCCAGTCCAGGCTGCCGATATGCAGCAGATAGGAGCGGGAAATTTTGCTGAAGCGCGGCACCTCCACGCTGCCGGAGAACAGGCCACCGTTCACATAAGGAAAACCATTGGCCCAGCGCGGCAGTTTGGCTTTCTCGCGCTGGTCGTGGGCCGTGTTCATGGCGCGGAAGATTTCACCGATCACTTCATGGGTGTTGGCCGAATCCCGGGCGCTCATTTTCGTGATGGTATCGGTGAACAGGTCGGTGCCACTGAAGATATCGGTATCTTCCGCAAAGAAGCAGAAGATCAACCGGGCCATGAAGTGGTTCATTTCATGGCGTTGCGCTTCACTCCCCCAGTCCGGATTGTCTTTCAGTAGCTCCAGGTAGAGCCGGTTCAGGCGGCTGGTGGCACGGATGTCGAAGGCATTATCGGAAATCTGCTTGACGGTGCTGATACCGGCCAGGGGCAGAAAGAAGCCGAAGTGATCAGGGAAGTTCTGATAGGCGCAGGCTACGGTTTCGCCGCTTTGCAGGTCCTCGGCTTCAAAGTCCGTGCCATCGGTGGCGAGGATAAACTTTGCCTTGGCCCGACTGGTGGCCGGGCTGGCCTTCAGGATCTCCAGTGTTTTGCTGACCGCTCCACTTTCAGCGACAGCGATATGAATATTGTTTGTCTGGAGGACACCCCCAACATCTGACTTGTTAGTGCTGCCGGTGCGCAGGCGCTTGATAGTGGTTGCCTTGTTACCAAAGGCTTCAAGAAAAGCAAACGGGAACTCAGCCCCATCAAAGGACTGCTCTGCCAGTGCAGAGATTGCGGCTTCGATTTCTACTGCGTTCATAAATCCCGTTTTCCCGAAATAAACAATGTTCAGCGCTTTCTTTTTAGCATTTACGCTGGCTAATACTTCATTTACTCAACATTCAGGCAATGCCTTAGCCATCACCATTGAAGGTTGCGGAGCGGTCGCAGCAACTCTTCGTCACTTTCTTGTGCCCATTCCCTTTCCTCTTCTGGCATTTGAAGGATGCCGAGAATGTACGGATGCGTTGGGTTCTCTACACAAATGGCCGTTTCAGTCATTGGCATATCTTCCGGCTCTTTCGGGAACCACCAATATGCCTTTGCTGCGACTTGGTGTGTGCCGCCAGTTTGCTCAATCTCCGCCAGCAAAGATTGTCCAGGCACGGCAATGGTTCTTTGTCTTGCAGGCAAATAACAGCCGGATTTATAGGCCCTCTGGTTCGATCTTGCCCACAATACATGCCCATCCCGTACAGCGACCACCACCGTGCGCCGTGGCGCAATCTCGATCCATTTGAGTGCCGCCGCCATGCGGGACACACCGTATCGGTGGCAACAGTGATCAAGCAGCTCACGACTCATGGATTGATGCCCGGCCACCTGCTTACGGAAATCATCCAGCGGCATCAGCAAACAGGAGGCAAACGTATCGGCTTCAGCTTCCAACTTGCGCAGTGGTGAGTCCCAGTCATTCATATCCACTTCGCTACAGAGGAACTCTGTCCTTGGCTCTTCGCTTTCCCCCTCTTCACCTTTCATTCGATGAAGTACAAAGTGCCCCAGCTCATGGGCCAGTGTAAACCGCACCCGGCCCTGGGATGCCTGATCCGGGTTGTAGCAAATACGCCAGTGACCGGTATTCGGGTTGCGCTGGAGACAGCCTTCAAAGCCGTCCAATGGGATCTGTTTGACGCTGGTGATATGAGATTCAGGTGATATTTGCTTCGAATAGTCCCGCGCGACCTGCTCGACATCGACAGGATATCTTTCCACCCCATAAAGGTGGTTCAGTATCGTTGAAAGCCGGTTTGCCTCCGCCTGGGGGCCCTTCATTCGTCGTCATCCCAGGCATCAAGCATCCTCTGAAGACGCTTCTTCTCGGCAGAAGGGAGCTTTTGGTACTGACGGAAAAATGCTTCGTCTTTCACTGCCTCATCCGGCGATTCATCTTCAGCATTCCAGAGAAACTCAAGGGTGACCTTCAGGGCTTCAGCAATTCGGCTGAGCTTTTCGGCGGAAGGCTTCGGGTTATCCCGGTTCTCCAGTTCCCATAGATAACTCTTACTGGAACCTGTCTGCACGGCAAGTGCATCAAGACTCATTTTCAGTTCAGTACGACGGGCCCGGATTTTTTCACCTAGTGGTGACGCCATGAAACACCTCCCGGTTGATGGGGAGGCAATTATACCGGTACACCGAACAAAACCATACCTATTGACAGACCTTTTCAAGCGTGGCAGCCTTTTATCAATGTTCGGCACACCGAACGCAACTGTTACTATAAAGAGGTCAAAAATGAGCACCGAAGTTTCTGAAAATAACCGCCCAGCGAACAAGGCATGGGTTTTGGATGTGCAGGGAGAGCGCTTCGAGTGGGACAAACCCAAGGTGACTGTCCGCGAGGCGCTGGAACGGGCGGGTTACAGCCTTACCCAGAAGTGGATTCTCACGCTGAAGATTGGCGGAGAGCCTAAAAAGTCCGTGGGGCTTGATGACATCATCGATTTGACTCACCCAGGGCTTGAGCGGCTACGGGTCCTCAAAGGTGCAGTCAATAACGGAGATTCGGCGCTACCGAGACGTGAGTTCGAGCTACTGCCAAAGGACCATGCTTACCTGGATGGTTTGGGGATCAAATGGGAGACGGTAAACCAGAGTGAGGGGCGCTGGTTGCTGCTAAAGAACTATCCCCTGCCCACAGGGTATAACCAGAAGGCCTGCACCCTTGCGATTTCCATTCCTGAGAATTATCCAGCGGCGAAGCTGGATATGTTCTACTGCTCTCCACACCTGTCCCGGTCCGACAACAAGCCCATTGAGGCAACTCAGGCAGAGCAGAGCATTGATGGCGTACGGTTTCAGCGCTGGTCTCGGCACCCGACTGCTCCCTGGAACGCCGATACTGATTCGATTCGCACTCACATGGGGTTGGTGGATGAATCTATTTATCGAGAGGTGGAGCAATGAAGCAGCCAAACTCCACCCTTGTCATGTCTGGCAAGGATCACAAGACGCTACATAACCACCTTTTCCCCGGAGACGGCCTGGAAGCGGCAGCTATATTGCTGTGTTCAAGAATTCAGGGAAGCCGTCTCCGGCTGATGGTAAAAAGCGTGCATTGCGTTCCTCATTGCGAATGTGACAGACGAGCGGATTGGGTCACATGGCCGGGACAACATATTGAGGACTGCCTGACGGAAGCCGAGGCGGATGACCTCTCTCTTATCCTGGTTCACTCACACCCGCTTGGCGGCAGTAACTTCTCAGAAACGGATGATCAATCAGATATCGAATTGCTTGATTCTCTGTTTCTGGCAAGAGAGCAAGGCAGGCCAGGTGAGATTCTGCACGGGTCAGCAGTTATGCTTTCAAATGGATGGATGCGTGCCAGGGTTTATAGCCGCAACCTAAAGTCGGAAATGCTTGACCTAGTAACGGTAGCTGGTGATGAAATTAGCTACCACTGGGAAGATGCCCCACAGGCTTCAATTCCTATGGCATTCTCGGAGGGAATGCGTGAGCAACTCAAACGCCTGCATGTTGGAGTTGTGGGGGTTTCTGGCACCGGAAGCATTGTGGCCGAGCAGCTATTACGACTAGGCTTTGGCGAAATAACAGTGGTGGACCATGATGTTGTTGAGAGAAAGAACCTTAACCGCATCCTTAATTCAACAGTTCAAGACGCAGAATCATCAATCACCAAAGTCGATTTATTCAACCGTTCTGCGGCCGAAACCTCACCAGAAACCATAATCCATATGGTGCGCCAAGAAGCAGGAAGCCATAAGGCCATTGAAGTGCTTTCTGAAGCAGACTTGATTTTCTCCTGTGTTGATACCGCGACCGGGCGCGATATCTGCCAACGTCTCGCATCCTCACTGCTTATCCCGCTTTTCGATGTCGGCGTTGTTATTCCTGTTCGTAAGACCCGCCATGGAGCTGCTGCCATTCAGGACGTACAAGGGCGAATTGATTACATCCAACCAGGAGGCTCAACCCTGCAGAGCCGAGGGGTGTATACCGCTGATGACATCGCTGCTGAAGGTCTGAAAAAGAACGATCCCGAACGATTTGAACGCCAGGTAGAAGAAGGCTATATGCCTGGCTTTGGCGAGGAGGCGCCTTCCGTCATAAGTGTCAACATGCGAGCAGCCAGCATGATAGTTCAAGAGTTCATCGCAAGGGCATTCCCATATCGCCTTGACGGAAATCGTCGCTATGCACGAACCATGTTTGCATTAGCCATTGAAGAAACGGAATACTTTGCCGAGGACGATTTTCCTGCAGTACGCTCTGATCGTTATGCAGCTGGCCTTTCTACTCCCTTACTGGGACTTCCCATATTAGGAGAAATTTCATGGGCGGCATAAGACGCTTGTTTAATTGGTTTCAGCTGCAATTCGATAGATTATTTCCGATCAAGCTACAGCAGCATGAAGGGGACCTTTTTCCTGACCGTATACCCAAACGGCGCCTGGTGCTATTAAACGACGACGGCCCTTATGCTGCAGCCATGCAGTGCCCCTGTGGGTGCGGAGAGACCATTGAGCTAATGATAATGGAAGGCGTTTATCCGCGATGGGATATTCAGACCGATACCCGAAATAGGCCGACACTATATCCTTCAGTTTGGCTTAAATCGGGTTGTCGCTCACATTTCTGGCTTAGGAAGGGGAGAGTGGTTTGGTGTAAACCTGAAAATTGTGTATGAATATGATTAAACCCCACAGCAAGATTGGCAGTGCATCATGGCACCATCTTTTAAATACAACCCATATCAAGTAGCGGCAACAACATTTGCATCATTAATCAGAATATCATGGGCATTCGCCCAATTAGGTCGGCAAAAGCATTCACTCCACTAACTCGGATCTGGACAGGCCAACGCGAGAATCGAGCGTCATTTGACGCCAGATTTGCAAGACTCTTCTAGCAAAATCTGTCTTGGCCAATGGAATCTGGCTCTCTATAATAGCCCTATCTTCAGTGACAATCCTATCACCTACCATACGAATAAAATCCCAGAAAAACTGTTGACACCCTTCTGGCCATTCTTCAAATTCTGAAATGGTCTCAACCACCATTTTGCAAGCAGTGCTGTTCCAGCATTTCTCAAGAGCTTTTTTTACTGAGCTTATCGCTGCGGGATGACAGTAAACATTACTTAAGTGAGTGCGCAGCAACTCTAAACGTCGATCTGTGAGGCCAAATTCACACACCATCTCCAAACCAGATCGTTGGGTCCAAGCGTCCCGCACGGTTTCAAGTTCGTTATCAATCAAGTCCGGATTCATCTCACGGTATAAAGCTGCAATCTCCTTGCCTGGTGAACAGTTTGCCAGGTCGAAATGCAGGAATTTCACTAGCACTTCCGGAGGCAATCGCCCAGATGCGCCCACCGCGCCCGGCACCAAATAACCAGCGTAATGGCTAATTCGAATTCTTGCAGTGTCAATTTTAAACTCTTGAGCAATGTGCCCCTCTGATTCCTCAAACTCCGGCATCCGTCCGTCTTCAGACAGATCAACCAGTTCCACGAGACGGAGCACCATTGCCTGCAGAAGCTCTAAAGTTTTCTCTGTAAGTCCAATTTCCACAGCCAAATCTAAAACTCGCCATGACTTGAACGTATACCAATTCGCCTTATCTTCCAGGCATCGCTCGACTGCCGACTTCAATTCATCGCCATACTCATTGCGAAGTACCTCGTTAGCTATAAAGAAGTTCGCTGCCATTCCCACGTCATCGGCACCTTTTTCGAGAGCATCAAGCGCGACTAGAGCAAGCGGCCAGCTATCCACACGAGTGGCCAGCTGCCAAAGGCAGCTTCTCCACTCTCCCGTGCTTACTGGGAGATCTTGTTCAACCGCGCAACGAATATTCATTGTGAGAGGAAACTCTCCAAGAACCTCCTGTATTAGATCATTCCTGGCACGGGCATCATCTTGGGATGCTTCCGAGGACAGAGCCTTTAGCAAGGAGAAAGCGGCGTCAGGATCAATGGATAATCCCAACTTGTGTCCCGCCCTCAATAAGATCGCCTTACCATTGCTGGAGGCTTCGTCTGAGAGAGCTTCTTCGAATAATCTCTGAGCGCGGTCATGATCTCCATTCCCAATAGCTCTCAGGGTCACGCTCCATGCTGTAATGTCTTTGGCTGAATAATAATGGGGTTCAAGGAGTTGGATGTCTTCCTTCGAAGCTTCATAACCAATTAGGTTGACCGACTCATTCACCGGCTCCCCCGGCTCAACAGAACTAAGTCGCTCCCGAGCAATAGCGATGCGATCTGCGAAAGAGGCTTCCTCCCAAACGGCTATGTCTCCCCCGGACATCATCCACCCCATCTGCCTGCATTGGTCAACCTCCGCGAGTAGCTTGAGCAAAAACTGCCGATCCCCCGAATACGCTAATGCTCTAGCGGCAACGAAACCTGAATCGCTCCGTTTATCTTCAGCCGCTTCCCGGAGAAATGACATCGCACGATCAGTCCCCACTCTGGCTAAAGAAAAGAAACCAGATACTTGAAGCCCTTCAGGCTGTCCCGTTTGGAGTGCTTTTTCAATGTATGGCAAGCTCAGGTCTCGTTCCCCAAGCGGAAGCTCTGCTGTTGCCTTGGCCCCAAGCATTAAGTCGGCCTGAAAGAGTTCACGCAGGAAATCATCAAGGTCTTCCTTCGGCACATGCCTAATCGCAAATATCCATGCATCATCCGCCAGTGCCTGCTGGAGAGAGCCGAGGTGCTGCCGCCAGTTGAGAGCAAGGTGTCGAGAAGCAAGAGCGCCGGCCACCAACTGATGGCTCCAGCGGAAACTCTCGTCAGCGGTTTTCAGCACGAGGTCATGCTTTCGCAGTAAGCCAATGAACTTGCTGCTAGTCATGCCATCTGCTCCGAATACGTCGGAGCACAGGCTCATAGCACGCCGGAAGGTCATACCGATTTGATTGGGGCTGCACGAGGCGCAACCGTCAACGACAAGCATCTCATAGGCCATGGAGGAAGCCATTGCTAGCACACTTTCCCTTGGCAGATCTGACAACGGGTCTTGTGAAGGGATCTCAAGATCTCGCTCCGCACGTGCCGAAACAATTTCCTCCAATAGATCACCCAGGGTATCTCCCAGTTTCTGAGAGTCATTCCAGAGCTTAAGAGCGGCCCGAACAGCAAAAGGGGTCCACATGAAGGATCCCACCGCACGCGACGCCATTGCTCGATGGGCGTCTGAAAAGGCGGAGACATCTAACTCATCAATGAGCTCATGCCGCGCAAGGGCTTGGACCCTTCCTGGAGTTAACGGCAGAAGGCGAAGCGTCGCACACGGAGCGGTTGGCAAAACGGTTCGAACCGCTCGGCTATCTTCTCGTGACGTAAAAATGCACGAGATACTTTTTGACGTCAGCAGTGGCTTAAGCTCTCCAAAAAGGGCCCTTACCACGTCTGAAGGCGCCTCGTTAATGCCATCACAGAGAATTTGGACCTTGTCAGGTAGCATCCTCCAACTACCACTTTTAACTCCGAGCTGCGCACGCACTGCCGAGTCGAGTCCTCCCGGTACATAGTCCGAACATGCGATAATCACAGAGAGCATTGCGTCTGATGACTTCTGAGCCACCTCTGCCCGAACCAGTTCAAGAAGAGTGGTTTTCCCAGCACCTCCCTCGGCCGTCACCAATACAACCTCGCCAGGCGAAAGAGCCGCTAAAGACTTGACAGTTAGAAGGTCTTTCGTAGGTGATGATTCTTGAGGGCCAGGATCGGCACCGGACAATTCAACAAGCCCTGCGGGTAACTCGCCTTCCTCAAGCTGAGGGGTTACGACCTCAGCGAAGCCCCCGCACCACTCCTGATAAGCCTGGCGATTGAAAAGAGCTCGCGGATGCTCCCGAACGGCGGTGGACACCTTAAAGAATCGCTCTAGAACGTTAAACGCCGAATCCCAGGCAGGTGATAACGCATTATCAAACTCATCCATGTCCCACGCAACAAGCCTATCAAGCCCACGGACGTACGAGGAGACAATTTCTTCAGGCTCTACTCCGCCCTTGGCAAGGCGATCCTGCAACGTTTTTAACTCACCGTCCACGGCCTCACTAATAACGGCTTTTGCTGCTTTTATTATCTCAGTGCGATCTGTCTCCAGAAGCATCCGACGCAATTCTCGAGTAAGCCCTCCTGTGCAAATGAAGAAATGGACCCCCACATCTGACTTCCCGAGGTGGGTAGTCATCGCCACCTTTGCAATCTCTTTTGCTAGCAGAGGGATGCCCAAACTAGCTTTCTGTCGTTTGCATTGAATACAGACCTTCCTTTTAGAGTCCGCCACGACTCCATATACGTCAAACCCTCCGTCACCGCTCCCAGCTGGCTGGCCATCGATAATGACCCCTTGATGCGATTGAATTGAGATAAAACATCCGAAAACACACTTTTCGAAGTCATCCGCAGACAGCTTTTCAAACGGTACCGACCGCGCTTCAAACAAAGGGTGAGGAGTACTTGATGGATCTGCTTCTACACTCATATTCTGCCCCGAGATTACTGACTGGTATGAAAACTCACCGAGTAGGTATTGTCGAGGGGAGCAGGCGGCGCAGTAATGGACCGCCCAAGACCGACGATATCCACATGAAGAAGAATGCGGCCACGATCCCAGATTATTTCAACCACATATCACCCCCATGAAGCCAGGAAGGAATGGCCTTCCTGACCCCATCTCATGGAGGTTTCATGATCATTCAATGTCCGTCCTGCCGCTCTATTCGCATTGTCGCGCCTCAGAATGGCCGCAAGATTGGCGGGACTGTTGGCACTGCTGCCGGTGCTGCCAGCGGGTTTGCCATGGCTAGCAGCGGCGCTCGCGTGGGAGCGACTGTCGGCCTGGCGTTTGGGCCTGCCGGGTCTGCCATTGGTGGTATCGCCGGTGCCGTGCTTGGCGGTCTGGCGGGTGGCGTGGCTGGCGGCGAGGCCGGAGCCGCACTGGGCGCCAAGCTCGACGAGACCTATCTCGACAACCTGGAATGCCTGGATTGCGGACACAGCTTCCGCCTTGATGCCGAGTAACCCCGACTCCCCCCTTACTTCTCTCTTGAAGCCCGCCCAGCGCGGGCTTCTTTATGCCCCTTTGGAGGTCTGAATGGATATTCCCACTTTCGTAAAGAACGAGCAGGGCCTGTACCACGTACAGGGCTGCGTGAAGCCCGAGGAGATTGTCAGTACGGCGGCCACCATACTGCTGGATGACCTG
>UEXM01001433.1_pt1 | contig 20287 bp, 6 predicted proteins | sample 1796661 | NCBI WGS metagenome assembly UEXM01 (sample SAMEA4772469, study PRJEB27181) | metagenome | reverse complement strand
ACAATAGCCTTTTCTTCTAATTTAATTGATCGATTAATAGTACTTGAATATATTTCAGACGGTTTAGCTTATGAATTAGATGCAAGAATACCTAAAATGGCGGAGGATGCTTTATATGCACATATATTATATTCTATATTAGCATCTAGAATTAATCAACCTGAGTACATAGTGCAAAGATTAAAAAGAGATAGATCAGCTAAACTAAGAAATGCAAAAATAAGATTATCAAATATTAAACTTGAAGAAATAGTTCAAGTAATGCGAGGCAAATCTAAATGGATTAAATCATAATTAAATGGCTCAACAAATAAAAAACACATTTCTAAAGTCTAAGATGAATAAAGATCTTGACGATAGAATATTGCCTAACGGCGAATATAGAGATGCTCGGAATATATCTGTTGGTAGATCCGAAGATAATGATGTAGGGGCTATTGAAAACGTTATTGGTAATGATTTATTAACTGTTACAGAGCTTGCGGGTAATTTGACTATTATTGGGCTTTTGCCTGACAATGCTACTAATAAAATATATGTTTTTCTAACAGACTACACAGACCCTAATCCTTTAGCACCTACTGATGCTCCAGCTACATCTTTGCATTATATTTACGTTTATAACAATTCTACTAATGAGTATAATGTTTTAGTTCAAGGTAATTTTTTAAATTTTTCAACAACTAATCGCATAATAGGTGTTAATTTAATTGAAAATTTATTATTTTGGACAGACAATAGAAATCAGCCTCGTAAAATAAATATAAACCCCCCGGGACAAAGATATGGTGGTGGCCCTAATTCTTCTTACTACACTCAAGAACATCAAATATCTGTAGCAAAATACAGTCCATATCAAGCTATTGAATTATATAATAGTACTACATTAGTGGTTGATTTACCAGGACAAGGTAGCCCAAATATAAATCAATTTTTTATTGACGGAGATATAAGAACAGAATTAACTCCGTTTATAGGCGCCACGGTTTTATCTAGCGAAAATGGAGTTTCCGGAACTAATTATATTATAGTGGAATCATTAGGCTATAATCCTATTTCTTTACAAACAATAGTAAATGTAAGCCCAGGTTTTCCGGCTCCTTTAACAACAGATACTTATGTTACGTTAATTAAATCTACTATGACTAATGAAGCTAATACTGCTAATTGGCCTGGTGATCCAGATTATTTAGAAGATCGTTTTGTTAGATTTAGTTATAGATTTAAGTACGACGATAACGAGTATTCTTTAATGGCTCCTTTTACTCAAATTGCATATATACCAAAGCAAAAAGGTTATTTTTTAAATGGAGATGAGGATGCAGCATATCAATCTACTGTGGTTTCTTTTATGGAAAACATGGTACAAAATATAGGTTTAGTAATTCCGCTACCTATTAATGCTAATAGATTAATAAGCGATTACAAAATATCTGAGATTGAAATTCTTTTTAGAGAAAGCGATTCAGTAGCTGTTAAAGTTTTAGAAAGTCTTGATGTAGGTAGTGTTGTAAGTGCTAGCGGAACAAAAAACACTTATACTTACGAGTATCAATCTAGAAAGCCATATAAAACACTACCGGAAGCTCAAACAACTAGGGTTTATGATAGAGTGCCTATTAGAGCTTTTTCTCAAGAAAGTTCAGGAAATAGAATTATATATGGAAACTATAGAGATCAACACACTCCGCCATCCAATATAAACTATAACTGTAGAATTAATGACAAAGATGTTTCTGGTAAATATACTAGTTTTATAGAATATCCTAATCATTCTGTTAAAAGAAATAGAAATTATCAAGTTGGGTTTGTTTTAGCTGATAAATTTGGTAGACAATCTCCCGTTATACTATCATCTGTAGATACAGGAGTATTAGACACTTCTGGTTTGTTTTATTTTGGGTCTACTATTTATAGCTCTTATGATGAATTACCTACAGACACTGATGTTAAATTTTGGTTTGGTGATGCTATAACTTTATTATTAAATGCACCTATATTATCAACTAAAAATTTAGCTTTAGGTACTCCTGGATTGTATGCAATAGAGCAGCAAGCAGGTGCTATTGGGACAGGAGATGGGTTTGCTATTAATGGTAATGCAGCAATTGTTGACGATACCACTTACACGTTTTCATTAAATTCTACTTATACTGGTAATGATAACATTCCTCGCGTAGGAGATTCTATGAGAGGAGCTTATGAAGATTTTGTTATTGTAAAAAACATAACAGGGCCATCTGGAGGAGGACAGACTTATACAGTTACTACATCTGGAAGAGTGAGTGATGTTTATCTACGAACAGATAATCTACCCTCAGGCACACCTGATATAAAATTTGCATATTTAATTAATGATTTGGGTTGGTATAGTTACAAAATAGTAGTAAAACAAACAGAGCAAGAATATTATAATGTGTATTTACCTGGTATACTTAATGGCTACCCTGGCCAATCTGGAAACGTAGGAGATCCTACCGCTTTACCTACGCCTATACCTGCTGAAGCGGGAGGTATTGACAATGGTTTGTTTCCTTCTGACGAAACAAATAGAACAGCATTTACAGTATTATTTAATGATAATATAAATAAAATACCTAGAGATTTAGCAGAGGTAGGACCAGATCAAAAACAATATAGAAGCTCAGTTACTTTGTACGGTAGAGTAACTAATATAATGACAATAGATGCAGGAGCGGCACCTTTTGCTAGTTCTGTCGCATATAATGCTCAGTATTTCCCAAGAGTTTCTTCTAAAGGAAAAGTTGCAATTTCTCATACATCGACAGCTATAGCTAGAGCAAAAGAAGTAAATATGGGCTTTTCAAATTTATCAACTGAAGACGACACTACAGTTAATACACCTGGTTCTAACCCTCCCGTAAATACTGGAGCTACTAACGGCAACAAAGTGTTCTATCAATTAGACACTAACCCGTTAATTTCAAGAATATCTACAATCGATAAATCTATAGGGGCTACTGCTTTAAATTTTCTTTTAGGTGCTGGTACCGGTGACAATTTAAACGTTCCGCTAAATACAGCTAATATGACTCCGTATTTAGCTATATATGAAACAGAGCCTGTAGAATCTCTTCTTGATATATATTGGGAAACTACATCTGAGGGTCTTATAGTTGACTTAAACGCAGCTGTATTATCTAATACACCCGCCGCTACTTCTTTTCAAGGAGTAAATTGGGATTTTTCAGAAGGCACACTGCCTGGAACTATAGTAACACCTGGTTATTTTGTTCCTGCTGACGCTACCGGCAACCCTATAACTACTCTTCAAACGGAAGCTACTATAGTATCACAAACTGATGCTAATGGTGATACCGTTGAGCTTTTTTCTATTGTCGCAGGAAATAGTGGTGATTATGCTTTAAAATACACTGGAATTAGTAATAATACTCAACCTTTATTATTTACTGAAAATAGTAGAGAAGTTAATGTTTATAGTTTTGTTATAAAAGTTGATGTTATAGATTCTAATGGGGATATAGTAAGTAACAATATTCCTTTAACGGGTGTTGAAGAGGGATTTGGAGCTTTAAAAAATTTACCGCCTACTTTAGCTACTCCTCCTGTTATGCCGGCTTTTGAAACGACTATTGATAACCCGGTATTAATACAACCTTTTATACCAACACCAGGAGGACCTAAATGGACTGCAGCAGATCCTAAAAATGGAACAGCCAATACTATTCCAGGAGTAAATATACAGCAATTACAATTTAGAATAACTACTCCAACAACAGATTACCCAGATAATTGGGAAATGAATATAAATACAGGAGAATTAACTCAATTAGTCCCAGGTGATATATTGCCAAACGGAGAAACATTTAATGGAAATCCCAATGGCGTTTATCCTATAGAAATAACTGTAACAGACGCAAATGGAGTAGTATTAGCAACTCCTACTGACTATGAGCCTAAATCAATTAGCTTTAATACGTCAATTACAATGGGAACTACGGGGGTTAATCCTGGAGCTCTTACACAAGTTTGTGTAGTAGATCCGGCTAATCCCGGTGGCGGTACACAGGTAATTACATCTCAAAATATTGGAGATTCATTAAATGCAGTATGGTTAATTGTTGATCCAGCTACTACAAACTATAATTATACCGGCTTTTTTGATAATGGGGCAACAATAATACCAAAATTTATAGGAACTGAAGCACATACGCGCGGAACAATATTATTTTCTATTTGCACTTCTCAAGAAGGAAATGTAAGTAGTGCTAGCAGATATAATACAGGAAATTTTAGAATATACTATAGAAAATTTGGTGATGCTTCTTGGGAATTACTTTCTAGAAATTTAGAATACAATCAAGCAGGGGTTGTTAACTCGCCTCAATCTATGCCTTCTCTTTCTAACTGGCCTGATTATACTGATACAAACACAACAACTGGATATTTGATGCGCTCAGATGGTACGCAAATTAATAAATTTACTAATTTTGTAAGAGCCGTAGATTACCCAGATTTACCTAGTGATGGATCTCCTATAGAATATGCAATAATTATGGAAGGATTTGGAAAAGTTTCAGGCGTTCCGAATACAAATGACAATAGAGCTTATGCTTGGGTAACTACCGATGATGTTCATAACCCTTCTTGTTTACCTTGGTGGAGTGTATCGCCTCCGGGGTCTTCATTTGGATATGGAATAAATGCTGCTGATTCTGCTTACAAAAATAGTGGAGGGAGTTATGAATACTATAGATCAAGTGAAAGTACTACTTTTCCCAGTGAGGGGACGCCCGATGTAAATAATATATTGTTTGCGGAAACTCCTTATGCGGAATATGTTAATCAGCTATTTACAAATGCCGCACTGACTACTCCTTATGTTCCTTCTAGTGGGCAATCTATACGCTTACAAAGATTTTCAACAAATGCAGCTGGAGATAATTTTCCTCCATCTCCCTGGACTAATAGTCCAACAGGTGGGGCAACTTTAGTTACTCTTACTTGGTCTGTAAAATATAGTAGTATTGATGGATTAAGAGTTGATAACGCTGATCAAAACATTGGATGTAAAGCAGGATTATTTCCAAATGGAGAAACTGGACAGCAATATTATAGTACATCTAGAATAAAAAATTAAATATGGGGGCAATAATAGAATTAAAATATTTTAATACATTCTGGTTAAAAAAAATCAAGACTATTACCGACTTAGAACCTGGAGTTGCAGGTGTTGAAGTAGTTACTGTAACAGGGGCTGGAATAGAAACTAATATAGCTCTAAACGCTACTCAAATAAATATCGGACAAGAGGTTACTATAAGTTATATTAATTTAGGAGTTCCGGTTAATTTTGTTAGTTATGTAACAGAAATTGTTTCTGCTACTATTTTCAAAACAAAAGACACATTACAATCTCTACCTCCTGTTGGAACACCAATAATATTTGGGCCAATAGTAAATTTTGATCAAATACCTCAAGTTTATGCAGGCACAGAAGCTAGTGATTGGCTTATAGAAGAGTCTAGAATACGGGGAGGGTATAATAATACATCGGTAGATTTTGGGGTTAAAGCCTATATAGTAGAAGATGAGCCTAAACAATCACATAAATTTAGTGGATTAATATATTCAGGCATATTTAACTCTAGAACTGGTTTTAACGCAACTAATCAGTTTAGTGTAGGTGAAGATATAACAAGGACTATAGATCCTTCTAATGGCTCTATACAGCGCTTATACGCAGAAGATACTAACCTTATTATATTTCAAGAAAGTAAAGTAAGTAAATCTTTAATAGATAAAGACGCTATATATTCTGCCGAAGGAAATGCCAGTGTTACTAGTCGTAATTTAGTTATAGGACAAAATGTAGCATTTGGTGGAGAATATGGAATTAGTAAAGACCCAGAATCTTTTGCAGTTAATGGTTATAGAAAATATTTTACAGATAAAGATCAAAATGTGGTTTGTAGATTATCTATGGACGGGATAACTGTAATATCAAATTATGGTATGACTGATTATTTCAGAGACAAATTGTCTACAGCTACGTCCGGCGGAATCAAAGCCGGTTGGGATGCACATAATAAACAGTATGTTTTATCAATAACATCGAAGCTTTCAAATCAAAGAGGATCCAGCACTGAAAATAATACATTAGCATTTGATGACACGGTAAAAGGATGGGTTAGCTTTTTTGATTATGATCCAAATAATATATTTAGTCTTAATAATGATTATTTTACAACTACACAAGGTAAAATTTTTAAACATTATACTTTAGCTACAAATTCAATTACTAGAGCAAATTTTTATGGAACAACCTACGATTCTAATGTAACAGCGGTTTTAAATGGAGCTCCTTCTACAGTGAAAAATTTTCAAACTATAAATTACGAAGGTAGTTCTGATTGGGCTATGGAAAGTTTTATAACAAATACCGATATTGCTTTACCTATTTCTCCAGCGGTTTTTCCTACAACATTAAGTCAAATAGAAGCCTCACTATTAGTAAATAGTTTTAAAATTAAAGAAGATAAATATTACGCTGATCTTGTTAATAATACTCCTTCCCAAAACGGAGAAATTGTTTGGGGCTCTTCATCTTCCGGATTAAAAGGATTTTTTGGAGAAGTAAAAATGAAAATAAATAATCAAAATACAGGCAAAAAGGAATTATTTGCAGTAAGCACAACTTTTGTGCAATCATCTTAAATCAAATTAAATGAACAATGAATTATCAATTAATTTTATAAAACAATTAGAAGTATTACAAAATGCGCTTATAGAAAGTAATGAAGAAGGAATATATGGAGATGGTGAAAATTTAGTTAACAATGAAGAATTTCCAATAACTAATAATTTTACCGACGGACTGTACATGCGTCAAATGAAAATGAAAGCTGATACTATGGTTATAAGTGCTTTGCACCATACAAATCATTTTTGGTTTTTATTATCAGGTAAAGTAATAGTACAAGCTGACAATGAAACCGTGGAGCATATAGCTCCTTGTTGGTCGTACTCTTTAAAAGGGACTAAAAGATTAATTAAGTGTGTAGAAGATTGTGTTTGGATAAACATAATAGCAAATCCTACAGACACAAGAAATATGGAAGAAGTAGAAAACAATTTTTTTTCAATGACAATGGAAGAATATAATAAAAAAGAAAAATTATGTCAGGAGTAATAGTAGCCGCTGGTATAGGTGCGGCAACCAGTATAGTTGGCGGAATATTTGGCAATAGAAAAGCTAAAAAAGCAGCAAGAAGAGCTGCCGCAGAAAAGAAAAGGATAAATAAAGCAATAACAGCTTTTGAAAACAACAGACAAGATGTTATAAATCCTTATTCCGATGTTAAGTCTTTAGCTAATTTAGCTACCGATCTTAGCGGAGAACTATCTAATCCTTATGCAGATTTAGGAGTAGCTACAAGCGCTGCTGAAATACAAATGGAGCAAACTGATTTAGCTTTAGCCGCAACACTAGATACTCTACAGGCTACTGGGGCAAGTGCTGGTGGTGCTACTGCTCTAGCTAATGCTGCTGCAAGAAGTAAAAAAGATGTTTCTGCTAATATAGAACAACAAGAAGCTCAAAATGAAAAGTTAGCCGCACAAGGTGAAGCTGATTTACAAGCTAAACAAATGGCTGAAAAAGCAAGAATACAAAGTATACAAATTTCAGAAGGCGGTAGAGCTCAATCAGCGCAGGCACAAGGTAGAGCTTTTGAATTCCAAGCACAAGAGGGAAGAGATCAAGCTACGCTTGATAGAATGGCTGCGGGTCTTACACAGGCTCAAGCAAATCAAGCTAATGCTAATGCAGCTCAAGCAGCTAGTATAGGAGGTATAATAAGTGGCGTTGGTAATATGGCTGGAGCAGTAATTGGGGCTGGAGGATTTGGTGGAAAAGCACCTCTTGATACAGCCACAGGAGTTACTCCCGTACAATCTGAAGGATTTACTCCTGTATCCGATCCTGCAGGTAACTTTTTAGATAACAGAGCTGTAACAGAAGATATAGTATTCCCTTAAAAAATAAATAAAATGAGTTATAGAAATCCACAAATAATACAAGACCGGTCTGGCGAAATAATACCTCAGGCTATAGCACAAGCTACAGGGGCAATAGCAAAGGGCATTACAACTTTAGGTGTCCAGAGAAGAAAAGAGCGCGAGAAAAGAGAGCTGGAGGACAAGCAATTTAATAAAGATTTAATAGTATTATCTAATGAAAAAGCTAAAAACGCAGCCATATTTAATAAAGGATTAAAAGGTGTATCTGAATCTATGCGTCAAGAAATGCTAAAAGCAAATGAAGATGCTCTTCAAAAAATATATGAAATAAAAAAAGCTCAATTATCTGGAAATTCTGATCCTGCTTTAGCCGATGAATTAGCTAGGCAGCAAATGAAAATAACCGGATATAACGAAATGGTTCAAGCGGGTATTGGTGCAACAACTAGTTTAAATGAAGCTGTTGATAATTATGAGGAATGTGGACGTACTATATTTTTAGCAAATGGCAAAGACGGTACTAAAGATGAATCTCGAACTTTATTTTTTGCCTGGGGTGGTGCTGAAGGCTATGAGAAAGGGTTTAGATATGAAGATGGAGAAATGGTTGCTTACGCAAAAGAAATAGGAGAAGGTAATAAAGAATATGTAATACCTAGATCTGAATTTTCAGAGCGTATGTTAAATTTAACCAAACAGATGGACAATATTGAAGTTAATTCTTCAGAAAGAGTAGCGGAAGGATTTTTTGAAGATGGTGGGAAAGGTAAAAATTTACTAAGCACTATTAAAGTAGATACTAAAGTAGAAATTGAAAAAAACGAAGCAGGTGAAAATAGAAGAATTGAAAAACAATATTTTGACACTGAATTTGTTGAGGCTCAAAAAATAAAAAGTTTTGATGAAATCAAAGCTGATCTTGATAGTGTTGATGGTGATTCTCAACAACAACAATTTTATTTAGATACTTTATTAATCGACTATACTCCAGAGGGATGGCAAGAATTAGGCGATGAAGAAAAAAGTAAAGTTTTGAACGATGTTAACGATACCGTATTTAATAACCGTCTTAAGATGAAACAATCCGCTGATGGCAGATATTATAGAGAGTTAAAGAATACTCCAGCTGCAGCCGATAAAACTAGCGGCGCTGATGGATATAAATTTGCAGCACAATATACAGATGCTCAAATAAATAAAATGGTAAGTAATATGATTGGTAAAGTTGAAAAAGCTGAAACTGTCAATATTACAGATTTATTAAATATTTCTTCTGGCATGGAAGCGCTATCTGGCCCAAAATACAATGTAGATGTAACATCTAAGGATAATAATATAACCATAACAGAATCTTTACCGGGCGATAATGTAGACAAAACAGACGTATATGATATAAGTAATGCTAGCTCCCTTACGAACTTAATATTAAGAACTCAAGGTTACGGTAGTAAAAATAGAGTAAAAGCTCGAGAAATAGCTAATGCAATAATTAATAAACAATAAAACAATTAAATTAAAAACATGGTTAAGTACTTAATAAACGGAATACTAAACGAGTTTGAGTCGCAAGAAGAAGCAAACGAATATTTAGCTATCTTAAGTTCAGAAGATACTATAGAGCTAATTCAAGACGACGATAATAATGAAATAACCGCTGAAGATACAATCCTTAATCCGGATTTTCTTCAAGATGCTGCAGAGGGTGCGGATGTAGTATCAGGTCCACAACCAGCACCAGATACGGGATCAGCATCGGAAGATGGTTCTTTGGCTTCACAAGCTGAATTTCAAGGAGGCCAATTAGACCAAGTAGTCTTATCAAACTTTAAAGACAAGGAAAAGCCAGGTAGAGAAATAGTTAATGCGGATGTCTGGGAAAAAACCTTTAATGGTTATGGAGACACTGCAGTTAGAGCTTTAGAGACACAATTTAAAGGCTTAGATGAATATACTGTAGAATCAGGTAAGCGCGGAAAAAAGGGTGGCAACACAGGGTTTAGTACTATAGTAACACATACTGATCCTGATACACAAGAAAAAACAACATTTGAGTTACAAACATTAACCGAAAGAGGAGGCACAGCTAAAAAGTCTAAGGGTAAAGGAAAAGAGTTTGAAGATTTTGTAGCTAATACTATGAGCCCCCAAGACGCTGCTACCTTAAGAGTTAAAGGGGAAAACTTTCAGGATTCTCCGATAGTACAGGGTTTACAGGCTACGAAAGAGGAAGCGGAAGCATCTTTAGGTTCTTTAGAAAACGTATTTGCTCCCACAACAGAATTGGTTAAAACAGGTAAAGGACAAACTATGGAATTAGTTGTTCAGCCTTACGAAAAAGAAATAAAAGAAAATACAGAAACATATTTTAAAACGCATGGTTACATGTCCTACGAGGGAGCTGAAACTCAAGTTAAAGCTAACATGTATTCCAAGATGCTTGCTGATGAGCGTTTAAACTTAATCACACAAAAAAGAGAAACGTTTTTATCTGAAAACCCTGAGTTTAGAGATGAGTTCACTGTATTCGGTAATTTAAAAAACAGCAAATTAGTTACTGAATATCAAGACAACACCTTGTTAGCTAAGTCTTTAGAAAATGATTTAGGCAGCATGGCTAAAAGTCTTAATAAACTAGATTCTTTTAAGAAAAATCCTAGCGAACTTATTGTTATAGATGGTATACAATGGGGAGGAGCTGGAGAAGACACTGTTGGTACTTGGAACGGTATACCTATAACTCAAGCTAATTATGATCAGCTAAAAAGCATGCAGGCTAATTACAATGCTACCTATAAAACCTATAGCGATGCGATAGCTAATAATGCATCTATAGCGGATAAAATGCCTGAGTCTTTTGCTATGTCTGCAGCTAACTCTCTTAACTATAGTCTTGCTGAAAAAGCATTCAGCACTTTTGGCTGGGGAATTGCTGATATAGTTACAGGTGCAGGATATGCGGTTACAGCGCTAGGCACTGGAGTGGGATCTATAATTGGAGGTGCAGCAGCAGCAGCTACTATGGGTGAAGCCGCTCCATCTATTGATGATATATACGACACTTCTATGAAAAGTGTTGATGCTATAGCTAACAAATACTCAAAAGCTAAAGATATAAGCAAAAGAGGTTATGTAAGAGATGTTAGTGTAGATGACGGATTTAGCTCTCCTAAGAATTTTGGTAAGTTCGTTTTACAAGAGGCTTCTACTCAAGGTCCCATAGTTATGGCTATGATGGCAACTGGAGGTTACGGTGCTTTAACCGTTGGAATGTATACGGGTGGACAGGCTGGTATGGAAATGGCTTTTGAAGATGCTTTAATGGGTAAAGATACCAAAAGGGTAGATCAATTTTTAACCATGGCAGGTATAGGGCTAGCTAACGCCTTGCCTACACAATTAACTACTGTACCTATTTTAAGAAAAGCAAAGAAGCAATTTTTTGATACCACAAAGTTCGGTACTGACGGAGCTAAGCAGTATGCTTTAGGAACTAAAGATTTTATAAAGTCTCAATACAAAGACATCGTGAACGATGTACTATTAGAAAACGTTGGAGAGATTACCACTAACTTTGCTGAGAACGCTATTTACGGTAATGATCCTTACGAAAATATCAAGCACGTTGCAATATCTAGTTCTGGATTTAGTTTCGTGTTTTCCGCTTTGCCTTTCTTTAAAGGTATTGCTGCTAGATCTATGGCTGCTAAAGCAGATATAGAACAATTAAGCACTTATGCTGATGCTGTTTTAAAAGCTGAGAAGAACCTACAGAATCACCAGGCTACTATGGAGGGCTTAGAGGGAGATTTACTTATTAACGCTAAGAAAACTGAAAAAATTCTATTTCAGGTATTTAAGGACGCTGATAACGCGGCGATTGAAAAAGCTACTGAACTATTAGAAAAACCTTTAAATGGTGTTACTAAGCAGGGAGCAGAAACATTCGCTGAGCTTCAAACAGACGCTGCTAAGTTAAAAAGAGAAATAGCTTTATTGTCAAACGCAAAAGGTGATAATCAAAGTATAATAGACCAAAAGACAGAGCAGTTCGCTAATTTAAAAGCAGCTCAGGAACTATATATTGGTTCTGGTTATAGAAACGAGTTTGCTCTTATGCAAACGACTAAACCTGATGTATACAATAAATACATTAGCGACGCTAGAGCTAAGTTAGAAAAAGAAAACCCAGGCAAAATATACTCATCTAAAGATAATCAGGTAGAGTTAGCTGCTACTAGAGAATACAACATAGATCAATCACGCAAAAGAGCTAAGCAGAATAAGAAAATAAACCCAGACCTTCAAGTTTTTGAAACCAGAGAAGAAGCGATGGACTACATGGATGAAAGACCTGACTTGGCTGAATCCACAAAAGAAAAAGTTATAACTTCTATAGGAAGAGGGAGTGCAGGGGCAAGCGTAAGGACCCAAGACGGAGGCAATATCCCTTATGTTATTATTGAAGCTGAAGCTGATAATAACAAGCAGTTTATACAAGAGCACGAACTAGGTCACGGAAACATGGATCTAATATTTAAAGGTGAGGACCGAAGCAAGTTATTAGAGATAGGTAATCAAGTAAGACAGTGGCTAAAAGCAAACAACCCTTCTCTTTCTGCTAGAATGGAGGGAGCCATGAAAGGTTACGAGCAAAGCAAAGACTACGACGAGGCAGGCGTTGCAGAAGAAGCTCTTATGGAGTTTTTTGAAATGGTTCATGAAAACAGAATTGATTTAACATCGTCCAAAAATGTTCCACTAAACGGCATGATGGCTGAAATGATTCAAGATGCAGTAGGTACTGACGTTTATGATTACAACTTTAGAGGTGTAGATGACTTTGCTGCTTTCGCGGTTAAGTTAGCTAAAGGTATAAGAAATGGAGACATCGACATTGCTAAAGTAAAAAAGACAATATCTAAAGTTAAAACCACTAAGAAAAGCTCTAAAAAGAAAACAGAGGTTAAGGAGTCTATGAGTCCTAAGATGAGGAAGTTACTCGACAGAAAAGAAGCTACAGAAGATGATCCGTATATGGATCCTGAAACTAAAGACAACGAGCTGCAAGGCATAAACCAGCAGATAAACGAGCTTAAAGAAACAGAGGCAGCCCAAAACAAAAGCATAAGCACTAAAGCTAAGCCTAGCGGTCCTATGACCTTAGAAGAAGCCGATGCAGCTTACGAGGACGCTCTTGATGCTTGGGAAGACGCTCCTGATAATGATTTATTGCTAGAGGAGGTAGAAAAAGCGCTTAAAGAAGTAGAAGCTGCTAAAGGTAGATTTGATGCTGGCGAAGAGGCTGCTCCTGAAGTTACGCCGGAAAGTAAACCTACTGAAAAACAAGTTAGAGAAAAGAAAGAACGTTCTAAAAAGAAATATTCACTTACCGACGAAGCAAAGGCTAAAATCGAGCCATTAATAGAAGATGCTCAGTCAATGAATAAAAAGCTATCGGCTAGAGAAAAAGAAACAGATGCAGCAAAAATAGCTAAGATAGAAGCTAAGCCTGAATCAGAAATGACTAGAACAGAGAAAGCTGTAGCTATAAAGAAAATTAAAGACAATCCTACAAGGACTACTAAGCCAGTTAAATTACAGCGGGTTGAAGCGGAAATAATAGATAGGTTAGAAAAACCTATAGGTAAAGCCGTAACATTCTTTACTAAGTTACTTTATGACAAAATACCTAAAGAAGCTGCTGCTGTTATTGGAGGTAGAGATGTATATAAGAGTGCAGCTGAAGCTAGAATAACCAGTATGGTTATTAATGAGTTTAAGAAAACCACTACTAACAGAAAAGGAGAAAAGACAATCAATGATGTTGAGGACCTTATATTTAATAGGGGTGGATTACGATTGCTAACATTAGCTACCGATTTAGGTGTTGCTAGTGCTAGCGAAGGTATATCTCGACAATTTGACGATGTATCTAACAACATCGGAACTGAAGATACTATGTTCGATGAAGGTGGAATACAAATGAGTGTTGAAGGTAAATTTAAAATATCTTCGTTGCTAGCTAGTGGCGCTCGTTATAAGCAAGCAATGGATACTGCAGTTGAATTTTGGAAAGCTAACAAAGGTAATTCTCCTGTAGAAAACTTCAAGAAGCTACCTGGTTTTACAGCTGAGGTATTAGCTGAAATGTTCGATATACCAGTGGGTATATTCGATAAAAGAATATCTCGCTCACCTAACCTGAACAACGAAAATTACAAGAAAGCTATGGATGCGATTACGAAGCCATACGCAGTGTTTAAGTTAACTAAGGACGGTATTACAATAGAGGAGCGTAGAGAAATTGACACAGCAGAAGCTTTTACTAAAGAAATGCAAAGCAAAGGGTTTGAAGTCGAGCGTATTGCAAACCAGAACATGCTACAAACTTTATTTAAGTTTTTGCCACAGTTATCTGCTGAGGATTATAAATATATAATAGATGGCAGCAAGGGTAGATCTAAAGGTAAGTCCACAGGTGTACCCAACAACGTGGTAAAATTAGCTTTTGACAGAATACAAAGAAACACAACAGGTGTAGGTAATAAATCCGGTAAACTTCGTAGACTTAAATATAAAGAAGTTTTAGATGGTATTGGCGGGTTCGTAGACACAGACGGTAATGCTAAAGTAAAAATGGGTATTAATGCTAAATCCCCAGAAGGACAGACTTTTATTGGTGTTATGAGAACGTTAAACCGTATGGTTTCTAACGAGCTAAGTAGATCAGCAGCTATAGGTTTAGATCCTATGACTGTAAAAGATATTGCCGCTGGTAAGAACGTACTTATGGAAAGCAAAAAGCTAGACCTTAGTAGAATCACTGCTATAACACCTGAGCTAGGAATTGAATTTGACAAGTGGTTTAAAGGACAAAAGAACCCTAGTTCAGTTAAGCAATTACAAGTGGTGTCTAAGTTAGCCGGTAAAATACTAGGTAATAAGGGTAGAAAGGTATTTAATGCTGAACTTGCTTATAACTTTGATAAATTAGGATCTGATGCTACCTTAGAGGACGTAAGAGATAAATTAGGCCAAGCATGGGGGAAAGTTTACAAATGGTTATATAGAGATCAAGGTTTCCAAAAAGCTATAAGTAACTTAAATGAGAATTCTACTAAAGAAGATGTAAGACAGTTTCTACAAGCGTACAGTAGAGCTTGGCGTAACGATAATTATCAAGAGGTATCTACGAATGAGCAAATGGTTAAGCTACTTAAAGATCAAGGAGTTGATTTTGAAAAGCTAGGATTTGAACTTGAAAAAAGAGGTAACAAAGGCTATGTATACGAAGTAATAGATGGGAAGCGAGACTTTGTAAACAATCCTACAACTATTCTTGAGATAAAAAACAAAGCATTTGACCGCATTCAGGCTTATGGTCTAGATTCTATAAATGAAGTTCAAAAACTTCAAAAAGTAGTGTTAGATGTTATAGATACGGCGTTAACTGTTGACGATGCTATCGCAGCGATAGAGGCTATGTCTATAGGACAAATGGGTACTTTAAGAAGAATATCTTACCTTAGAAACGTATACAAGTCTAAGGGACCAAAAATAGTGGAACATGTTACCTCCTTAGAGGTGATTAAAGACACTTTAAAAGAATATGCTAGAGGAAACGTTGAGAACATTCAAGGATTTCTTGACGGATTGTACATAGACGTGATACCTAAAGAAGTTGATGATCTGCTTGATAAAGTAGGGACTGAGGCTAGATATACTCCAAAAATAAAAGCACTATTAAAAAAGTATCCGTTAAAGAGCTTTGATGTAGTTGGCGAACGAAATAAGCTAAAGGAATCTAAACGCGCTAAAGACGCTCAGGTAGCTACAGACTTAGCTATGAATAGAAAGCCTAACGCTAAAAGAAAAGGCATTAGCGTGCTTGATTTTGATGATACATTAGCTAGAACAGCTAGCCAAGTATTATATACATTACCTAACGGTAAGAAAGGTAAATTAACAGCTGAGCAGTTTGCTAAAGATGGTGATAGAATGACTAAGGAAGGTGTCGAATGGGACTTTAGTGAATTCAGTAAAGTCGTAGATGGTAAGAAAGGTCCTTTGTTTGAAAGAACAAAAAGGCTCGTATCTAAGTTCGGTAATGAAAATGTTTTTATACTAACGGCTAGGCCGGCGAATTCAAAATATGCTATACACGAGTTTTTAAGCGGGCTTGGTCTTGATATTCCTTTGCAGAATATTACAGGTCTTGCTGATTCAAATCCTCAAGCTAAAGGTGATTGGATAACTAGTAAAGCAGCTGAAGGTTATAATGATTTCTTTTTTGCTGACGATCATATTAAAAACGTCATGGCAGTTAAAGAAGCTCTTGACATAGATGGCGTTAAAAGCAAAGTAGAACAAGCTGTTATTAAGGAATCTAAAAAATTAAAAAAGCAGTACTCTGCTATAATAGCTAAGAGATTAGGGGGCGGGACAATAACACAGAATGACATAGACAGTGGATATATAGAGAAACAGATAGACAAGTCTTTTGAGTATATGGAAAATGCTGTAGAAAATGAAATATTACCAAAGCAAGAATTATCTAAGGCTAAAAAAATGGGACTTCATTTCCTTGCTAATAGCGCTATAAGATTTCCAGAAGACGGCTATAAAATTATAAATGCTTTAGAAGTGTCTAGGGTAAACAAGATAGATCCTTTTACTTTTAAAAATGTCGATGTACTCCTAAATACGTATGCCGACAGCATAAAACTTAAGCCAATAAATCCCGACTCTGAGCCAGAGTTTTTTAACAAAACCGATGTACCTAATAGTGATATATCTATTTACGATATAGAAAACACTGAAGCTGGTCAAGACGCTGTTAGAAAAGCTGTTGATACTAACTGGGGAACGAAGGCTAACCCCTGGTGCGTAATCGCGCGTCAGCCAGAAGTGAGAAACAACTTAATAGAATTTTGGGATAATGTAATGGCTACTAATGTAGACAGCCAATTTGCAGTTTGGAACACTGTATATCCTGACGGCGAGGTAGTAAGAGAAGCAGCTAATCAAGCTGGCATACAAAACCGTGTTGACGTTACTAAAGAACAAGTTGATGAATTAACACTAGGCAAAGATAGTAGGCCTGGGGTTATTAAAGTAACCGAGACAGTTTACGATAACGAAGTTAATCAAGATGACGGTAGAGTCGGAGTGCTGACTTATCAAGAGTGGATGGTATTATCTGACCCTAATCAGACTGAGGAAGAGTTTGAAGAAGCGGGAGGAATTCAATACCCCCCAGAGCCTGAGGAGGAGATAATTACAACGAGCGAACCTAAAATGAGACGTGACTTTTGGGATATGTATGGAAGCCCTACTAAAGATAAAGGCTCTATAGGCGGATGGAAAATTGCTTTTAAAGGCGGAAAATTATTAAGTCTTAAAAACTTAGGATCTACTCATCAAAGCTGGTGGGATAGAATGGATCGGCCATCAGATGATTTAACAATTGATTATGGTAAGACTATTTATACGACAATAAATACAGAAACAGGTAAAACCAAAACAAATAAAGTACCTGTTTTAAAAGAATCTAAAAAATTAGATAAAACTATAAATGGTATTGTAGATAGTGAGGCTGCTAAAAACATTGACATTTCTAAAAGTAAAGGTCAACCTAAGTATGTAAAAGATTTACTTGATGTATTCGATATGGACGGTGAAGGGCAAACTTTATTAGACAAAGCCACTAGAAGACTTGACTTACAATGGAATGAGTTGTATAAAAATGTAACAGGTGTTGAGCCAGACATTGAGTTCAATGAAGTAGAAGCGCAAAAGCTTGGGGATGAGGTTAGTAAAGGCTTTAAAGCTAGGTTAAAATCCATTATGCGAGGTTACTTAGTTGAATCTGGGGCTGATGATTTCTTAGGTTTACTTTACAGAACATTACCAAAAGGTAAGAAAGGAGAGGCTATGATGAAGCTGTACGAGGAGAACTTATTAAAACCTTTTGCTATTGCTTCGAGAGAGATTGAAAAAGCTAGAATTAAAATGGCTAAGCGTTATAGAGATATTAAAGTTAATAACGGTATTAGTGATAAAGTTTTAAATGGTAAGGTAACATTAAAAACAGAAAGTGGTAAAGACATAACTTATACAAGTGAAGATGCGGTAAGAGTTTATATGTGGAGGAAACAAGGTATTAAGGTACCCGGATTATCTGAACAAAATGAATTAGATTTAGCTGAACATGTAAAACAAAGCGATGAGCTGTACCGTTTCACTCTTAACCTTATGGCTAAGACATTGCCAGAAGAGTTTGCTGATCCTAGTAAAAACTGGGTTACAGGAAGCTTGAAGACAGATTATCTTGAAGGTATTAATAAAGCTAAAAGAAAAGAAGCACTTAGATTTTGGGATAAAGGAATTGAAACTATCTTTTCTGAAAGCAATATAAACAAGCTAAGAGTACAACATGGTAATAAGTTTGTTGCTGCACTACAGAATTCTATAGAAAGGATGAGGACTGGTAGAAACAGTTCACAAAGTTTAGATAGCGATACTAAAGTAATGCTACAATTTATATCAGGTGCAGTAGGAAACATTATGTTCCTTAACACTAGATCAGCTGGTTTACAATTACTTTCATCGACTAATTTTATGGCTGCAGGTGATAATACTTGGGGTAAAAGTTTAAAGACTATATTCACTAAGATGCCTACTCTTGCTAAGGATTATAAAATGTTAATGAACACTGATTTCCTTTTAGACAGACGTAACGCGCTTAAGATGGATGTTAACGATTCTGATATTGCTCGTATTGCTGAAGGAAAAGGATTGCAAGGTAAGTTAGCAAGATTTTTGCAATGGGGATATGTATTCACACAAGCAGCGGATTCAAGAGCTATCGCGCTCGGTGGTGCTGTTTATTATAGAAATGCATACGATAAACTTATAAAGCAAGGAGTTGATCCTAAAGTAGCTAAGGAACAAGCTCTATTGGAGACAACAGAACACGCTCAGAGCTCACAGCAATCAAGTAGAGCAGATAAGATTAGTAAACAACAAGCGAGCACGTCTGGAAGGCTTATGTTAGCTTTTGCGAATACCCCAATGCAATATAATAGATTGGTTCAAAAAGCTTATTTAGATCTTGTAAATGGTCGTGGCAGCAAAGGTAAAAACCTTTACAATATTGCTTATTACGGGTTAGCTCAAAACTTATTGTTTACAGTGGCTCAAGGAGCAATGCTTACTGCAGTGTACGGAACATTGTTTGGCGATGACGAAGAGGAAGATAAGTTGGACTACAATAAAAAAGTAGGAATTGCTAATGGAGTGCTAAGTAGTTGGTTAAGAGGTATGGGTATATGGGGTAACGGGCTTAATGCTTTGAAACAAACCTTTATGAATATACATAAAGAAAGTAAAAAGAAAAGACCTGAGTATGATGTTGCTGCTATTAAAGGTTTAACTAGTATTATGCCTGCAGTAGGTAGTAAGATATCAAAAATATATGCCACTACAAAAGCTATTGATTACAATAAGGATTTCTTATTTGATGTTAATGAAGGTAATGTATTTAAAAACTACGCTAAGATGCCAGGAGTGATTGCTTTAGGTCAGACAGCTGCGTTGTTTAATATACCTTTAGATAGAGCACAAAGAAAAATAGCTAATATACTCGATGCTGTAAATTATGCTCAAAGTGATTTAACTAAAACAGCTGGTTTGTTATTTGGTCATTCACTGTGGACACTGCAAAGTGATGAAGAAAAAGAAGCTGATTATGAAGAGCAGAAAGCACGTAGAAAACTAATCAAAAAAGAAACTAAAGAAACAGAGGAAAAAAAAGATATGTCTTCCGGCGAGATAAGAAGATACGATCTTAAAAAAATGAAAAAGCAAGAACAAGTTGATATATTATTTAATAAATATAAATTAAGTAAAAAACAAATAAATAGACTAACTAAAGAGGAAGACAGAATTAATAAAATAATGTCCTTAGAGGCTTTAAATAAAAGTAAAAAAAGAAAAGATTCACTAAAATAATAAAAGCTTTATGAACTTAAGCGAAAAAACACAAGTAACTTTAGATTTAAAAACTATAGGCATAGTTATTGGCGGAGCTATTTCTTTAGCAACGTTATATTTTACATTACAAAAAGATATAGAACTTGCCAAAGAGTTGCCCAAACCTACCATTACAAGAACCGAATACGATCTTAAAGATCAATTAGTTCGAGAAACAATTATGAATACTCAGGATAAGGTTCAAGAAAATAGTGATAAATTAGATAAAATAGATGAAAAGCTGTATGAA
>UEXM01001432.1_pt1 | contig 20288 bp, 23 predicted proteins | sample 1796661 | NCBI WGS metagenome assembly UEXM01 (sample SAMEA4772469, study PRJEB27181) | metagenome | reverse complement strand
ACTTGGAACTCAACCATTTGCGTAGGAATGGTGTGACCCCATGCCGACCCATTATGAGCAAGAATTGCACCCTGCGCTGATGCCCCCAGGGTAAGACCATTGTCAAGAACACCCTGACGAAGGTTCGGCATTGTAAGACTCTTGAGAGCATTGCTAGGAAAGATTCCACTAATAGCCGAGAGGTTACCATCCACTGATAAGTAAGTGGTGCTTGTATAAACACTACCTGCATCTCCAGAGGTCTCTACATAAGAAAGGTTAATCTTATGCGAACTGCCTGGACCACTGCTTCTCTGAACGCCGAGGCTTGTAACCTGGAAAATCAAGAAAGTGTTGTTGCCACTGTTGCCACTATCAGAGTCTTTCTCAAACCGAAGTTGAACGCCTTCAACATAAGCATCAGTATTCTGAGCGGCATCAGCATAGATATGTTGCGAAGTTGTATTAACACTTTGCCCTGAAGAGAAGAAATTGAGACCGAGCGAACTCGTGCTGGACGAAGCGGCAGTATCTGACAATAAGAACTCATCAGCCTCAGCAGGCTTTGCACCGAGTTGTGACTGGTCTGCAATCACATCATTATGAAGGTGCTCAGCCTGAACTGCATCGTCGGCAATCTTTGATTGGTCAACTGCATCGGCACCAAGTTTGGCACCTGTTACTTGCAGGTCTCCAAGGTGAGCAGTATCAATCGAACCATCAACATACTGGTCACTGTCAACTGAGTTAGCTGCCATCTTTGCTACAGTAATCTGACTGTCTGCAATGTGAGCAGTGTCGATTGAACCATCGACATACTGGTCAGAGTCAACAGAGTTTGCGCTCATATGTGACAAATCAACCGAGCCATCAACAAGCTCTGATGAATCAACAGTGTTGGCAGCAAGAGAACCTGAAAGGACAACATCCCCTGCACCAGTGAATCCCACAGCCGAAGCAACAAGGTCACCAGAAATCGAGAAGTTTCTTGAATTTGCAAGTGTAGTCGCCGTAGTAGCATTACCTTCAAGTGCAGCAACCAAAATACCAGCGCTACCGCTGATAACACTAGAAGTGTCAGTTGCATCAGGAATGAACTTGAACTTCTGGTCAGTGTCATCAAGACCCATGAAGGCTTTTTTGGCTCCACCGTTATTGTACTTCATGATAACACCACGGTCCAAGTTATCGTCAGAGCTACTGTCACCCATTTCAAAAATAGGGTCTGCGATTGAAACTGTTGTTGAATCAAAAGTGGTCTGTGTACCAACGACGCTCAAGTTACCAGCGATTGAAACAGTCGAAGTGCTCGCACCGATGGTGAGAGTGTTTGCCCCGACAGTATCAAGGATGGTAATGCTGGCTGCTGAGGCTACATCCAAGTCAGTAATGCCAGAGAGGGCAGTAATACTTCCGCCGAGCGAGACTGAGGTGCCTGCGATGGAGATTGCTGAGTTTGCCAAGTGGACATTATCCACTGAGCCGTCAACATATTGGTTACTGTCAACTGAGTTTGCAGCCATCTTAGCTAGAGTAATCTGAGCGGCAGCAATGTGGGCAGTGTCAATCGAACCATCAACATACTGGTCTGAATCAACCGAGTTTGCACTCATGTGTTCAAGGTCAATCGAACCAGCAGCAAGGTGTTCTGAATTAACTGCATCGTCTGCAAGTTTGGTTCCGTCCACTGCATCAGCAGCTAGTTTGGCAGTCGTTACTGCTCCAGCAGCTAGCTTGGCAGTGGTGACATTCGAGTCAGCAAGCTTAGCTGTAGTAACATTTGCGTCAGTAATCTTGGCAGTCGTTACTGCATTAGCAGCAAGCTTAGCAGTGGTGACATTTGCGTCAACAATATTGGCTGTAACAACTGCACTGTCGGCAAGTTTGGCAGCAGTTACTGCATCGGCAGCTAGCTTGGCAGTGGTGACATTCGAGTCAGCAAGCTTAGCTGTGGTAACTTGCGAGTCAGCAAGGTGCTCAGTGTCAATCGAGCCAGCAGCAAGATGCTCTGAATCAACTGCATCGTCTGCAAGCTTGGTGCCGTCCACTGCATCAGCAGCTAGTTTGGCAGTCGTTACTTGCAGGGCACCAATATCAGCACTGCGGACTGCTCCGCCTGTGACAGCATCTGCCATAATTTTGCCGCTACTACTGTCCATGATGACAAATTTATAGCCCGACTCGTCTGTAGCAGATGACTGCTTAACACGAAGTTCGGACCCTAGGGGGATTTCCTGTATCCCTAATAGTTTTTTATTACTCATAATTTATTTCCTCCCAAATAATGAAATTTTTTATGAAAAACACAGGTCGGTCACCGAAGTTCCCGAATCTGCGTTCTAGGGTAATTAGTTCCAAATTGGGTGAAAACAGGTAGGCGTCAGTCGATTAGTTGGCGAGAACTACCGTATATGTGGCGGCAGCATCTGTAGTGCCAAAAAATAATTTAATTTTATTTTCATATCTGATTGAAGGAACCTCGACAGCTTCATCGCTGGAATCGAACACTTGATACATGATGCTCTTTGTTCCTAAGTTGTGTGTAATCTCGACTTCTTGGTCTGCACCAATGCCAACATTAACTGTTTCTGTGATAAGTTCTTGGACAACTGTTCTGCCAAGATTTGTTTCGGTGCCACCTCTTGTTGTAACAATAAGGTTGCCGTCAACAATCTTAATCTCGCCAAGGGCGTTGGGGTCTTTGCCTCCACCTCCGCCAGAAATATTCTTACCAGTTCTGCCGCCTGAGTTCTTGCCGCTCATAAGCCAAAGCCTCCTTTGACTTTAACCTACGCCGTCAGAGCCGTTAGTGCCTAATGGCCAAATCTTTCTAATTGGTGTTACAACATTGCCATCCTTGTCAACTCTTTCTGTCTGAACACCGTTTGAACCTTGGAAGCCTTCATGGTCAAGAACTGCCGTAACAAGGAGAGCGCAATAATCGTCGCCTGATAATGCAGCGGCGGTGGGGACAGAAAGTGTGTTGGTTGTAAAAATACCAGGACCATTCATATGTTGGATTAAAATAAAAATTCCCTTTGTTCTAGCATTAATTGTTGCGGTGTCGCCTGCCGTATTTAATTGAATAAAGTTATTATTAGTAAGGGGTTGCATTGTATCAAAAGTCGCAGTGGCATTACCATTAGAGTCAAGAGCAAACACCTTTTGGTTTGGTGCTGACAACATTACCTTTACATGCACATTGTCAGACATTTCTTCAAGCTGCACGGAGAGGGTTCTTGTTGTTGAAGGAAACTCTACAAAAAGAAGTTCGCCAACTCCCCAGCCTGGTGAGCGACCGCCAGCATTTGCGCCAAGCGTTGTGTCAAAGTTCACAGCGCCGCTGCGAATCTCGCAGGTAAGCCCATCAGCAGGTGCGGCGACGCCAGTTTCGGCTGTCTCCCTTGCAATTCTTTTAATAAAAGGCTTGCCTGTTGCCAAACCTGTAGCTGATACGCCACCTAATACAAAACTTCTAGACATTTGTTGTAATCCTCATTTATAAACGAAACTTATCTTAAATAGTAAGTTCGTTTGGTTTATCTCCTATTAAAAGAAGCTTCCCGTTTTCTTTGTCGCTTGAGCTTTCTCCACTCTTCTTTCTTTCTTCTCTTTTCTGCTTCAAGCTTTTTATGCTTTTTCTTTAGACCCTTCTTTGAGATGGTGCGACAAAGGGTGCAACCATTTCTTGGGTCCATTCTTTCAGCCTTCGCATCCATCTTTCTTTCCTTTCGGAGGAAACGACGGACAAGGGCTTCAGATGATTCGCCTCTTCTGGCTTCTACTGCTACAGACATAATTTATTTCTTTCTACCTTCTGCTAGTTTTTTCCAGACTCCACCAAGGGAATCTGTGAGTGCATCAATGTTGACGCCTGGGTCGTCTGGTGCTACGCCACTAAGTGGACCACCAGCAGTTGGAGATGCAGAAGGTGCGCCACCCTTTCTCAGGGGCTCCGTTCCTTCAAATACATTTACTCCGTTGTAAGCACCTTGTCCAATTGCACTGAGCAATTTATCTTTTGTGCTTTTCAATTCCTGTAGCTTCTTTGCCGTTCGCAACGCCTCTTCCTCAGCAGCAGCATTACTTGCAGATGGGGTTGGGGCAGCCTGACGGGGCTGAGCTTGCTCTTCAAGAACTGTTGCGTTCGACCCAGTTACAACACCTTGAACAACTTCAGAAATAATTGAGCTAAGAAGTCCCGACTCATAAAGGGACTCTCTTATACACTCTTTTACGATTGGTTTTAAAATCTTTTTTAACTCGTTCTTTTTCATCTTAGCTCTCGACAATATCATTTAACAGTCTATTAATTCTGTCAGCTTTGGTAAAGATATTAGGTTGTTTATTTTCCTTCATCATGTAAGCACCCTGTGTGGATGGCTCCGAAACAAAGTCAAAGCAAATCAACTGGAAGTCGTCTTCAACAATGGTTGAGCCACGCTCTTCATGAACAGAACCAAGACCTCTTGATGAAATACCCAGAGTAACACCCGAGTCAACAAGTGAGCGAAGAATCTGACCTGCTGGGGTATCCAAGACTTTCACCTTGCCCATAACATCATTTCCATTCCACCATACCTTTGTTACCATGTGCGAAGCATTCTTTAAATTAATAACAGAATCTTCTGGGTGGTCAAGCTCTCCTAGGGCACGGCGCTCTTCTACGAGCTTGCCATAGTTTCCAAGTTCTCTTTCAAGAACATTGCGAGGATAAACCCTACCATTACCGTTCTGGGCATCTGCTCTCTGCATTACCCCAGTTAGATACATGGCACCATTGGTGACCTCGACCTTTTCAGACTCTGTTAAAAAGTCTTGGCAGATGCCTCCTTCACAGAGTTCATAGTATTCTCTAAGGAGATATTTATTTTGTTCACTGCTCATCGTTTAGTTTCCTCTTTTTTCAAGGCGCTTCTTTAAATAGAACTTACCTTCAATATCTTTAATTATTTGCTTCTCAACCCAAACAACTTTTATGGGAGATTTATATATTTCCGCCTCACTCACATTGACCAAGACTGCTTCCCACTCATCGGACCCTGACCATCTCATCGGTTCTCCGAAAAATGATTCTATAGCCTCGTACTCTTGCTCCGAATGGGGATACCAAAAGTTATAGTGACCAGACTCAGAGGGTCTTATTTTTGCGCCAGCAGGAATTATATATCTTATCTTATCATTCATTGTTCACCGTTTTATAAAACAAATTATGGCGGGCGCTACCCGCCCGAGTTAAGAACCTTTACAGCAGCGCCGTACTGGCTGGAGCATCCACTTAAAAGTCATGGCATCCATCATCTCACTCATCATTGCAATCAAAAACATTTTTACAGCCTCCTAAAAATTTATGTTCGACCTTTAACCCGCAATCTCCAAACAACATGTTCAATGCGTATGAAGTTCCTGAGCTTAAGCTCCCTAAGAAGAGCCCAGTCAGCAAATTGTAGTCGTAAGTAAATAGTTCTGTTTGATTATTTGTAGCCCACAAAAACACACCAACCCAAAAGCCCAAACACATTGGACATTCGAATAATTCGCCTAGTTTTCCTTTTTTAGGGCGTAGAAAGTCCAATATTGACCCATATACCAAGATTTGAGTCATACCGTAGGCAATTAAGATAAAATAAAGTAAATCACCCATCTATTCCTCCACTTTTTTGGATTCATAGACACGATAGTAGGACTTCATCGCTGGAAAGACATCAACACTGCCTTTTTTGGGCTCGTGTGGCACTTCGCCAAGCTCTGTGGCGTCTGGCTCTTGAGGGTCAGTGTAATTTGCAGTCAATTCTGCTTCCAAAGCGGTATCATGTGCATAATATGGCTTTTCTTCTTCCAAGAACTTGCCGATAGTGAACAAAACGATGTCATCTTCCTTGCCGCCAATCTTGGACTCGACATATGCGCCCTGCATGGAGCCATATACGGAACCTGACTGTACTGAGTCCTCGGAAATCACTCCCTTTCTTCTTAAAAAATTAAAAAGTCGGTCTTGTGCGCCGTAAACCTCGTCTGACATCTCATTCTTTGCCATTGCAAGGATTTTCTTCTTCTCTGGCATCACTACGATGTCCATTTCCTGATGGTCATAGATAGCAAAGTCCCCACTCATGGTTTTTCGCAGATTCATAGACAGCTTTGGTGCTGGTCTGCTTGCGGTAGAGTCTAAAGGCTCACCACTTCGTACTTTTTCGGCGTCTCCGCCAACGGCTATTTGAATTTTATCAGCCATTGGTTGACACCTCACGAGCTAGCTCTTGTACTTTAAGAATCTTCTTAACGACGGCTTCGTCTAAAGGGGTTTCCTTTAAAGAATCGAGGAAGTTAACAACCTCTTCAGTCTTTTCAAGCATCGAACTGCTTCCCCTGACCTCTGTAAGGTTGCAAGATTCTACGATAACACCCCTCAGCCTACCAATCTCTTCGTTCAAGTAAGCTTTTAAGCTCACGCCGTTGTCTGACATGGAATAAACAAATCTTGTCAAGACCTCACGCTGCTCATCTGCGAGCTTTTGTGAATACTGTTCATTGAATTTCTTTGCAAATGTCTTGAAGACAAGGTTATCAATTGGCTCAAGCGTTTCTGTCTCTGATTTCTCGCTTGTATTGGTCATAAAGCTTACCACTTTGTTTTCCAAAAGAATCTTTTCTGCAACGGGAGTAACATTGGAAAACATTTGAGCTACTGTTGCAATGTTCTTATAGCTTGGCACGAAGTTTGCATAAACATCACCCCCAAGATTATAATTAATTTGTCTAATAAGGTCGCTCTGTTCTAAGAATACTTGTCTGTGGTCGATATTGTTATATCTAAGGTTTGCTTCGAGCACGACACGCTTAGCCACATCTTCTGTAGTTTCCTTTGTCTCTAGGATTGCTCTATAAAGTTGCAACTCCTCATACAGTGCAGTGCCACGAGCAAAGTGCTTCTTAACAATTTGTGCTGCGGTCTTCTGCCTTGCTTCGTCCTTTTGCATAACGGACTTAGCCATCTCTTTTACAAGCGTTTCAAAGAGAAAAGCTGTGTTTCTCTTTTTATTGTGCCTTGATTTCTTAGCTCTCATTTTTAACTTTCTCCATACTGTCAATCAGATTTTGAACTTCCCTTCCAGAAAGCTCCCGATTAACTTCTAATAGAAGTTTCTCGTCTTTGTTACCATAAGTAGTCTCGGCGATACCTTTTGATAATGTAACTAGGTCGGACAAACCCTTATGTAGGTTTCTTCTTGAAGAAGATGCAGTCTCATCTGACCACTTAGATTTAATAGAGCGTTGGCGGGCTCCCATGTCTCTGGTGTCCGTTGCCACTCTAGTATATTCTTTGCCGTTAGAACCTGGGGTTGTGTAAGGCTCTCTCTTGGCAGGTGCGGAAAGAAGGTCACCTGTTTCAGGCTCATCTGCTGGCTCATCGCCACCCTCATCGCCAAAATCTTCATCCTCGCCGCCGCCGAAGTCGTCGCCTCCTCCGAGGTCGCCCCCGCCGCCTTCACCTGCTTCAGCTTCGCCAGAAGCCTCTAGGGCTGATGCGAACTTAGCATCGTAGAACATCTCTCGCTGTACTCGAATAACCTCTTCTTCTGAGAGAGAAAAGATGTTACGGTACACCCATGCCTTGGAGAAGTAACCTTCAGTTGCAGCGCCTGCAACATCAAATTTAGTTCTAAGGTGCTCAAGCTCTTGCATCGCAGCAATCTGCGAGGGGTTGTTCAGCTTAAGTTTAAATTTAACTAAGTCCTCTCCACGGAAGCCCAAAGTATAAAGGTGGATTACACCAACCTTCTCAAGCTCTGCAACGACTGAGCGCTGGAGCCTTTGAATGGTTCTGGCGAATCTAATATCCTTCTGTGCCAGTGTAGTCTTATCTTCGTCTGAGCCTTCGCCTCTTGACAAATATGATTGTGGAATCTTCAATGCTGCAAACAACTTATCTCTTAAGTATTTTACATCATCAATGTCGCCAGTGTAAGTACCACCTGGGAGTGATTCAATCTTCGAAGCATCTTGACCACGGGTTGGTACAAAGTAATCTTCATCTACCGACATTGGGTTATAGCGCAAGTCTACACGACCAGTTGTAGAATCCACAATCTGTGAACGCTTCATCTGCGTCATGACCTTTTGCATGTATTGCTCAACATCTTGAGGTGCAATGTTGCCGACATCGATATAGAACACTCTTCGCTCTGGAGAGCGGGTAATTCTATAAGACATCATAGCATCTTCTAGAAGGTGAAGCTGACGCCAAATGCGTCGTGCTGGCTCTAGAATAGAAGTTCCGTAAGGAGCATATTTGTCATTGCCCAAGATTCGGAAGTGTGCTACCTGCCAATTCTCAAATGTAAGCTGTGCAGAGTTCCACTGAAATTGGATATAGTTGGGGTTTGTTTGGTCTTCGCCCTCCATCCTTTCAATCTCTGGGGTAGGGAGCGGGATAAAAGATTTCACACCAATCGTCTCATCGATATCAATATAGAGAAAGTAATCTCCATACTTGCACATCGTTCTGCACCAACCATAAAGGTTGAAGTCAACATTCAATACATTTTTATACAGAGTATAAAGGGTCGCTTTGATTTCTTCGTTTGGACACTCGATATTAATAATATCTTTCATGTCGTTATGATATGTCATCTCATCTGCATAAATATCCAAAGATGATGCGATGATGGGCTCATATTCCATTTGGTCGAAATCGACATAACGCTCGTTACGAATACGATTGTTCATCGCCTCGGAAGTGATTTGCTCAAACGGATTGTAGTGAGTCTTCTGGAATTGCTTGCCAGATGCTGAAGTGAATCTGGAAGCGTAGTTGTCCAGCGCCTTGCGCCTAAACTTTCTTCTGTTCTGCTGTCTTCTGTTTACAATTGGACCAGAGAACAGTCTTGTTAGCCTCTTGAATAAGGCTGACTCTTCATTTTTTATGTTCTGGTTGTTGTTGTCGTCCATTTATCTGTTACCCCTTAAATAAGCCAGGAAATGATTTCATTAATTCTTGTGCTTCATTAACTTCATTTTGATATTTTGTACCATCATATCCTACCATACCTGACACCTTGGTGTTAAGTACTGTTTTCGTAGTTGTCATCGCACCAATGATAGCTCTCTTATATTCAACATCTCTCTGATTTGAAACCAATGCTGTGTCCCTTACCCAACATGCAATTGCCATCGACATTACAAGGTCATCGTTATAACCACGCATAGCTTGAGGCTTGCCGTTGTTCCAGACAAAGGTCTTTAGTTCATTAAGTAGTCTTGTTGACCTAATAGTCACTACGCCGTTTCTTATAAACTCTTCGAGCTTCGCAACAATAAGAGGTCTTGTCTTCATTGAGGTGGTAAAGCCTGGAACTGCATTTGATGCTCCTCGTGCGGCATTTGCATCCAGATATTCGTGAGAACCCTTGGTTGAATAGTAAATGTTTGAATACCCCATGTCTTCAAGTTTTGTAAGGACTGAGTATCCAACATTGTTATTCTCGACGACAATCATGGCATTGCCGTACTGTCTACCGATATCAGCCATGAAGGTGGAATACATATCAAGTTCAACCTTGCCCTGATACTCGACTGCCTGTGACATATCTGTTACATCCATCACATGAAAGGCAGAATAGTCTTTTCCGTCGCCACGGGCAACATCAGCCACCAGTAGATAAGAGTGCTCTGGATTGTATTCTTTCCAAATCCAAAGATTCCTGTCGAAGCCTGCTCGGTGATGCGGTGTCATTGCGGTGGCTTGAATCTTCTCAATGTCCTCTGAATGAATAACAGTTTCGCCTGACATGTTGAAGTTGCACTCAAGCTCCTGTGCAATCTGCCTTCTCGACATGTTTCTTGTTTCTTTCTCGAACCATGAATGGTCCCTGTCGGGATGGACATCCCACGCTAGCTTCGTTGGGAAGAAATCGTTTTCTTCGTGCTCTGCATCGACATAAGTTTGGTGAAACCAGTTACCCACGCCGTTTGGTGTGGAGAGCGCAATACATCGACCACCAGTTGATAGCGTAGGGTATAGACCAGTCCATAACTCATCCAATCCCTCAACATGAGCCGCCTCGTCAATAACGAGAAGCGATAATGCTTCTGAACGACCTGCGTCGCCTGATGTAGATGATGCTTTAATTTGTGAGCCGTTAGATAGCTCGAATGATGTGCGGTTATCTACGCTGATGTTTGAAATCCTCAACCAATCTGGGAGGTGTCTCATTATAGCTTTAACTTTCTTAACTAAGTTGGCAGCGACGCCGAACTTTGTTGCCATAACGAGAACATTCTTATCTCGATGAAATAACATCATCCAAACAACATAACCCGCAGTGATGGTAGAAATACCAAGCTGGCGGGCTTTTAAGATAACATTAAAGCGGTGGTCGCTAAAGTCCCTTAATAACTCCTTCTGGAAGTCATATGTCCTAAATGGAATTAACCCATGCATGGGGTGAGAGATTTTTGCGTAGTTGTTAAGAAAGTATACTGGGTCTTTACCGCACTGTAATATTTCTTTTAGTATTTGTTGTTTTGTCAGTGGATAAGACATTCATCACTCTACTTTTTATTCTCTCTCATGCTTGGGAGTAAGTCGTGCATTCTTTCGAACAAGCTGGAAACCATGCTTTCGATGTACTCAAGGCGCTCAGCGACGGCAGCGTCAACAACCATTTGGCTGACACGACTAATTTCATCACCGATTTTTTCAACATCGCCAATCATGCGAGAGACATCATCGCCCTCTTGGAGCTTTTGATATTCCTCCATGATGATTTTCTTAAGCTGTGCTTTTGTTACTTTCATTTTACTCTCCCCCTTCCATGGCGACAAGGTAGTCCATGATTAGATTTGCTTGCTCTACAACATAGGTGCCGAACTCAGATGCGGTTGTGGTAGATGGCATAGTATCCATCTCCTTGCCAGTCTCGATAAGAGACATTGCTGCGCCCTTGGCTTTGTTTTGTAGCTCTTGGCTGGACATGCCCAGACTCGATGGAGCCATCTTGCTTGGGTGAATTCTCTGGTCTTGGCGACCTTCTTTAATCACAGCGTCAAGTTCTTCTTTGACGATTTGCTTAAAAAGTTTATTACTAATTTTCATTATTTATCTTCCTTTGCCGCTGGGCGCTTGTCATTCTTTGCCTTGCCTTTGCGTCCAAGCTCAAGCCAACTTTTAATTGATTTGTCGAGCCTATCCTCGGAACTCCCTTGGAGTGCAGCGTCTACTTCTTTACCAAAGTTCTGGATTTCATATACCTGCTTTGCTTGAACCCAGTTTCTGTGGGCTCCTACAGATTGTACGAGCGCATCGTGCTTACCCATCTTCTTCAGCTTCAGTGAAGCGCCTGTGGCTTTCCTGAACTGCTTTTTAATAAATGAGGCAATGTCTTCAAGCTGCTGAGCCATGTTTGAATCAAACTTCTTATCGTGGGCTTCTTCCATTGTTACTTCGCCGTGATATTTCACTTGAAGTTGGTTTCCGACCATTGACACCTTAAAACCATCTATAACACGAGTGTCATGAATAGATACTTCTTCTTCTCTCCTGAGACCAACCTTGATTGGGTTGCCCTCTTCATCGATTGCTCCGTCGTGGGAATTGGCAATTGCCTGGGAAATTCCCCTAACGATGTCTAGAACGCTCATTTCTTTAGCCATTTTACTTTTTCTCCTTTAAAAGAAGTTCTTTCTTATACTTTTTCATTTCCGCCATCGCTACCTTTTCAATGTAGTCCATGGCTTTCTTTAAATTCTTGTCACCAGTTGATGTTTGAATCTTGTCCCAATCATCGATAATCTTATCTAAAACACCCAGCAGGGCGTCTGAGTCTGATGTCTTCTTGGTGCCGTCGCCCGACTCTAATCCTTCGGGGGGTTGCTCAAGCGCCTTCTCAATCTTACCAAGCTCCTTGGCGATGGCGGCTGCTTTCTTTTTATCTTCGTCGTTGTCGGCTTTGGATGCAGCTTTCTTGACAACAGCTTCCATATCCTCAATGTCATCGGCGGCTGCTTCCACATCGCCGTCAGCGATATCCTTTGCCATCTCTTCGGGCTCTGCCACCTCTGGTGCTTTGGAGTCGTCGGGAGAGATGCCAAACACAGAGCCCATCAGGTCACCGTATGCTTTAAACACATTAACATAAGCTTTGCCAATTCCCTGTACATAGCTTGCAGTTTTCTTGCCTGCGCCCTTCAGTAGGTTATCAAAGAACCCCTCTTCAAGAACCTCATCGCCATACTCCTCTTGGAGCATCTTGACAAACTCGGTCTTTACAATGTGTTGGTATTCTTCTTCGGAAATCGTATTTGTGCTGTTATTGTTTTTTAATCGCATGAGTTGGGTCTTCCTCTTCTCTTCCCTCGATGTGGTTTATATAGCAAGACCAACAACATTCGTATTTTGTCATATATAAGTTATCTTTTAAATCAAAAGAATAAGTTTCACACATAGGACACACACGACTATTCGAGTCTTCCCTTTTAAGTAGTTTCTTGGAGACAAAAACACCAGATTCGATTTCAACCTTTTCGTTGTTGATTCGCCACGCCTTTTCTTTTGCAGCCAATTCTTTCAAATCTTCGAGGTATGCAACCTCCTGTTCATCCGTCCACTCTTGCTTGGGGTGCTTGATAACATCTTCGCCATATTTCTCTTTAATGGCTTTTTCTATTTTAGCTATTTTATCCCAGTTCTTTTCTTCGCTCATTGGTTCACCGCATATGTAATTCCAACAGTAACTCCTGTGCCAATAATAAAAGAGGTCAGAATGGCTACTGGAAGAACCCAGTCAGGTCGTTTGTCTATTGCAATCTGCTCAAGCGCTTCAATCCTGTTGAGTTGAGAAACAAAAATCTCTTCGTACATCTTGCGCTCGGATAGCCTCAAGACCTCTTGAGTTTCAAGCTTCAACTGTAATCTACGGGACTCGAACATGTGTTTGTTCTTCACGAGTGATAACTCAAGCTTGCTATCATATTCTATCTTCGCCATTGAATCTGGAGTCAGTAGAATACCTGTGAATGGTGCTGGCTTTCCTTTTTCCAACCCAGTGATTCTCAAGTCCAGATTCGCTGATAACAGCGGAGCGGGTGGAACAGTGTCCTCTGCTGACGCCGATGGTGCGGCAAACAAAGAAGCGACCAAGAATGTCGCAATGAGTGTTTTCATGTTATCACCTTTTATATTTATAATTTTGTTAAATCGTGCTTGGCTGCCAACTCGCCTACGATGTGACTGAGCGGCTTGTCCCTATTTTCGATTACCTTAGCCTCGAACTCTTCTGTGTTGTTCTTCAACAACTCTCCAACGGCTTGCTTTTCTTCTTCGTTGAGGTCTTCCATCTTTTCATTAAGAATTAGCATTGTCTGCTCAGTCCTCTCATTGGCTTGCTTTCTTGATTCCCTTTCTTCAGCCTCAGCTTTGTTGCGAATCTCCAATACCTCTTTTGCCTTCGAGCCTCGTGAGCCAAGGAAAACGCCAAAGACGCCGATGACCGCAGCTACAAAAAATAGCCACTGGTCAACGACGAATTTACATGCTTTACTAACAAATTGTTTTATTACAATCCAAGTCATGTGTGGCTATCCCTTTGGACCATGCTTCCAAGCGAGTGCCGTATCGACAAGTGCTTGAGTTCCGATATAGGCAAGTGTAACTGCAACCCAATCGCTGCTGCTAACCACTCCATACCCACAAAGACCCGTAGCAGTGAGCCAAGCCAAGAACTTTCTTGAAATGAATCTCTCCACATGTCTGTCTGCCATTGCTTTAATTTTAGTCATCATAAAGACCTCCTATGTTTTGTATAAATAGTTGGGTCGTTCATCTTTTTACTGATTCACGCTCGCAAACTTACCCTTTCGCTCAATAGAAATTTGTGTATCCACTGAGTCTTTCAAGGTGTCCAAGTGTGAAATAAGGAGCACTGACTTGTAGCTAGACTTAACCAAATCAATGATTCTAATGAAGCCCTCCATGTTATCCTCGTCAAGGGCAGTGCCTGGTTCGTCCATAATAAATAAGTCACCCTTCGGCATAGAGGAAACATTCAACAGTGCAAGCCTAATTGCCATAGCTGCGATTGATTTCTCTGCTCCCGAGCCCATTTCTAACGGTCTTGGGTCAAACTTCGGATGCTTGATTAAGATATCAAGTCGCTTCTCATCGTTTTCCATGAAAACTTCGAAATCTACGACATTTGCAAGGACTTTTGCGATTTCTTCATTGATTCTTGGCAATTCACGCTTAATGATATCCAAAGAAATTCCGTTAGAATGCATACAACTCATAAACAGGTCACGAGCAGCATACTCTTTCCTTAAATCAGTCAATTCTGCCTCTTGGTTGCGCAAGTTTTCCAACTTTTGTTCAAGTGAGCCGCTTTCCCTATAGAAGGACATCACACTGTCCTCGCACTTATCAATTTGCTTTTCTTTTTGTGCAATCTCTGTGGCAAAATTATTTTTTTGCTCCATTAGGTTGTCCAAATTGTCAAACAATTTCTTATTTTTGTCGTAAGTTTCAATCTGCTGATTGTGGGAAACTACCGTAGATTCATGAGCAACCAACTGAGACTCATTCTTCGCAATCTCGACCTCAATTTGTGCGTTTTCCGCAATCAATGAGTTCTTCTTATCAAGAACTTTATTGTACTTCTCTAAGTGGTCTTCGACCTTGGTTGGCTCCAAAGATATAAGCTCGTCTGAAACTAAAGATTTGTCCTTACTGAGAGACTCTATCTGCTCCTTTGTAATTCCCACCTGTTCAAGGGCAGTATAGGCATCTCGGATAAACTGACAGTGGCTGAACTCTTTCCCGCAAGGGACACTGTTCAGCAATTCAATCTTTTTCTCCTCAGCGCCCTTCTTTACTTCAGCCCTGTTAATGTCTTCTTCAATTGTCTTGACCTGAGACGCTAGGAGTTTAATTCTAAGCAGCTTTTCTTCGTAAGATGGTGCATCGAATTGCTGCTCCAAGTCCTTAATCTTTTGCAGAGTCTCATTATTAATCGTCAACTTGTTGCGCAAGGACTCGTTTCGTGTTATTGTAGTATCCATCTGTGCCTGCGTCTTAGATAGGGCGGCTCTAACCTTCTTAATATTGATGAGCTTCTCAGGAGAGGCTTCAATCTTTGCAGCGACTTCCTCAAAGGAAGAGGACATGACTGCTACCTCTTTCTTTAAAGCATCACAAGTGCTTTGTTGCTCCTTTGTTTCCCGAGAGTTAGTATTGATTGATGCGATGGTTTCTAGTATTTCCTGCGCATAATCTGTTTCTTCCAGCCTTTTAATTGCACCACGCATATCAGTGGTTTCGTCTTTACAAAGTCTGTATTTCTTTTCAAAGAATTCAAGGTCCAAAAACTTGGCAAGGATTTCTTTGCGCTTAGTTGAACCTTCGCCGATGAATAAAAGTGACTCCAACTGGGAAGACATAGAAGTCAGTAGAAAGTCCTCAAGTGTGCCAAAATACTTTCTAATATTCTTATCTGTGTTGTTACGAGTCTCTCCATTGAGCGAGGTTACTTGACCAGTAACAATATCTTTTGCTTCAAAGTTCAAGTAAGTCTTTGCTTCGATTGTCTCTTCTCCACGGAGCTTCTTGGTATACTTCTCGCTTTTCCTCTCAACTGTTAGAAGGCTGTTTCCGACCAGAATCTCTACCTTACCTCGACCATGGTCTGTATTCTGATTGATTATATCAAGACTCTTGCGGTTTCTTTTTGAGGTAGAATTAAATAGCGTCCAGAGTAAACTGTCAATGATGCTAGATTTACCAGAAAAGTTCTTTCCAAAGATGCCGACGATGCCGCCGATGGCACCAAAGTCAACCTTGTTCCCCTCACCATAATTAAAGAGATTATCCCACTCAAGTGTCTTTAAAGACCACCTTACATTCCTCTGAACCTCTTCTTCTGATTCGACGCTACTGTTGTAGTGCCTGTTGATTGAGTATACATCTTCTATCATGTCGGACTCAACCTCATAATCATTGAGGAACTCTCGAATCAAAGACTCTTGGACGGCTACATCTCTCAGGTTTTCCTTCATAGCATCGCCGACCTCAACTGAGCCACGCTCACTTGCGCATCGGTTTAAGAAGGTGATTGATTCTGGATTATATCTTTTCTTTGAAATGTCCACTGCTTTTTTAAGACGGTCGAGCGAAATGTTATGGTTAGCAACAAGCCGCAGTCGTGCGCCTGCACCCACTTCGGTGCCTCGTGGGATTCTACCCTTTGCAGTCAAGTTGATTGTTACGAACGGTTTCGGGTTTTCTAGGATATGGTGTTCAACAGTGAAGTCATCTTTACCTTGAATGTTCCAAATCAGAAAGCCCTTGTCATTTGTCTCTCCGTGGTTTTGCTGAACGGTCGAGCCACAATAGCGCACTCGACCTTCGATGTCGAGAATCTGATTGGTCTTGTGGATGTCACCAAGGAAGGCGAAGTCGTGACCCTCAAAAATACTAACAGGGTGCTCACCATGTTCCATAACCCACCCAGTGTCAGTCGTGACACCAGAGATGGAACCGTGATAAAGCGCTATATTAATTTTATTATCATCACTCGGAGAAACCCAGTTTTCTTCATCGAACACTGACAAAACATTTAAACAATGCTTATCATCGATTGCTGTCTCCCCAGCGTCCTTAAGGAGGAACAGGTTCGGGTTATCAAGTGCTGCAATAATAGGCGAGATGGCATCTTGGCGACTGCTGTTCTTTAGGTTTCCATCGTGGTTGCCCAAGATAATATAAGTTGGCGCAATCTCCGCCAAACTAGTAAAGAACTCAGAAGCCATTTGCACAAACTCAGGTGAAATCTGAGTCTTTGTATGTGCAATATCTCCGCAGTGGACAATGTAGTCCACCTCTTGCTCCTTTAGTATCTCGTACATTTTATTGAATACAGACCTGTACTCATAGTGAAACTTTAGGTTTCGGATGTGCGTATCCGCAATATGTGCAAACTTCATGTTACTCCCAAATATTAAATTGATGAAATCGCTTGTTCCAAGAATGAATCTTGGGTCATTAATCTAGCTTGTTCTTTTCTTCGCTGGTATTCAACTTTCGACATATCACCCACATCAGAGTATGGTAGTATGTTTACTTTATACAACTCTATACCAAATGTCAAGAGTTTTTTTATAATTTTCATTGCTTTCTTTTCGGCATCAGGGTCGAGGGCAATATAAACGGGTGTGTCATTCAGTACTATGTTTTTAATCAGGTCAGAGTCATCTCTCAAAGATGAACCTAGAATTGGCACTGCGTTTCCTGCAACGATAGCGTCGAAGACTCCTTCCACAATTGACAAGTCGCTTTGCCAATCAACATATAAGTGATTAAAGACCAAATCTCTGCTGGCAGATGGGTTCATATACTTTTTCCAATTACCATCGTATGACCTGCCTACAAAGTAATTCACATCACCCTCTTCGTCGAATGAAGGTATCACAACTCTGCCCGAGTATTCGCCTGAAGAGCAGTATCCTACCTTCCATTTGAGTATATCCTTCATTGTCACGCCCCTGTCCATGAGGTACCTTCTAGCGGGCTTTGCAGCCAAGCTGGTTCGTGAGGATGCCAATGTCTTGAACTCGACTGGGAGGGGTGTCTTCTGAGCTTCTTTTAAGGGCTGGGCATCCTGGGACAGTGATAAGAATATTTCCTCGAAGCGACCGACTTCTATCTCTGGATTGAATTTTGACCATGCAGTCTGATGTTTATAGTTTCCGTATTTACGCACCAATCGTCGCAGCGATGTGCCACTATAATCACAAACCCAGCACTTGAAAACATCTTTTTCAATGTTTACTGAGAGCTTCTTCTTATGGTGTTCACATTTAGGACAATAGAACAGGCGCTCCGCTCCAGAGCGATATGAATCGCCCAAGAACTCTCTAAGCACCGTTAACTTTTCTCTTTCCTCAGACACTCAAGACCCGCCTTCGCTATTATAATACTATCCGCCCTGTCATACTCTTCAGGCTTCGGATTACCATATTTCGTATATAATATCACAAAGGCAGGCTCGTTGTCAAGTAAAAATTGTAAAACTTTTTGTTTTGCATTATCACCTCTTTTAATCGGCACACCCACTGACTTTCTAGCAGAGGTTGCGGCGAGCATTTGGGGCTCTGTTTCAAATATGTTCCAACATGACCAAGAAACGATTCCATTAAACCTCGACAATGTTGAGAGCGTCTTAGCAGAAGAGAAGCCACTGCGAAAGCTCTGTAGTGATTGTTCTATATAAATATAACCTATGTCGAACCGTTTGTCAAGCTCTTTTAGATTATTTTTTACAAAATCTGCTTTATGGTAAAGTGTCGGAAACTTATTTTTATTTCTGGTATCCCAGGCTTCACAAAACTGAATGGTGCCGTCCTCGTCTATAACTGTCGCTCCAGTAATCGAGGTGGAAATATCTAATCCTAATATCATTAAAAGTCCATTTTAATTTTAAATGTATATTCTCTGTCTTCTGTCTTCTTTACTGGTGTCGCAACTTTGGCGATAGCAATAAGATTGTGGTCGTCGTCGTAAATACCTACTTTCGAGATGTAGGTTGTTTTTTCAAAACTCTCGCTATAGTTTGTATGCACAGACTTGACGATGTTTGCAATTTGAGCGTCGCTCTTTTCAATGAATTTGCTGTTGTCCACAACAGGCTCTTGTGTCTGCCCATGCTTAACATATGTGGGATTATTTGAATGGTTCAACTCGCCCTTGGGTGCGTGTGCCATCATTGTCAAGACGGACACATAATTCGTCCCTTGAAAATCTATAGCCCAAGAAGATGAGGGGCACAGGGTCACACTTGTTGCGCCTTCAGCTACACCTGCCGAAACATTGCAGGTCTTGTCCGCTGCATTGCCTTGGGAGCCCCAGAGCGTCCATACAGGGGCTACAGGCTCCGCTGTGCCGTCGATTGGGCTAACATCCATAGCTGTGATGCAATCTGGACATGTTCTAAAATAATCAGTATATGAACCGTGCAATGACCAAGAGCCTGTCAGCGCAAGTATGCCCTCGTTGTAGAGCGCAACACCTGCAACCTTACCCTTGTTGCTGTCATTTGGGAATGTCTGAATCAATTCGCCGTTCCTGCCTGAATCTTGTAGCTGTGCTGCAAGCGAGCCAGTTACATAAAACTTTAAATTGACAGTTCCCTTTTTAATACTGGAGCCATAAAAGATTGAAGGTACACTGACAAGACTCATCTCTTGTGTGCTCTTATCCCATGTGCCAGTGGCGTTAGCTGATGTCCAACTGTAATGGGGGGACAAATATTTATAATACTCAAAAGTATTCCTAAGTGCAGTGATGTGTCGCCTGTTCTGAGTGCAGGCATCTGGTGACGCCGATGTGCTCATGTGGTGTTCAACTGCAATAGAAGAAGAGAGTGGGTAACTGCTCGACATAATATCGCCATATGAATAACTCTGGAATGTTGATGTGGACACTGTTTTAAAAGATGTCAGTGAGCCCTGCTTGGTGACAAACGGATACACCAAGGTGGGACTACTTGCACCTGGATTATGATTAGTCTCATCTCTATCAACATTTATCTCGTGAAGACTAATAAAGCCAGAAGGAACATGTTTCAACTTTCTGGGTGTAGCGTCTTGGAGTCCCGTAGCGGGAACTTCTCCGTTATAAATAATATTACCATTGTTGATAACAAATGAAGTCCTCGGATGTGTTTTTACCCGATTTCTAAATATGTCGTTAGCACCAAACTCATACAAAGGCATTTGCTTGTCTCCTTTGTTTAGTAGTCAAGCCTCACCCTTAGAGTCATATCGTTAGTCGGGTCTTTGCGCAGAGGCTCTGACAGCTTGGCAACTGCTAACAACTCATTGTCGCTAGAGTATAGACCAATCGAAGTAACATATGACATGGGAGCATCGTCCTGTTTTGTTTTAACTCGAATCTTACTGTTGTTCAAGTAAGTCGGGTTTGAACTATAGTTAAAGTCGTTGTGGTTCACTCTACAGAAATAGATTGTAGAATTAAGCTCAGTGGTGTTGTTAAAACACACCTTAGAAATTCTCTTTCTAATGCTGTTGAGTAGTTGGTCGTTTGTAATTGCCGCAGTTTGAACCATTCCGTCAATTGTGAGTTCGACATCGGCGTCGGTCTCGAACATCTCACAAGAACCTTGAGAGACTCCTGTTCCTGCAATAATACCCTTTGTGGATACATGAGTGCTAGGTGCATCGATATCAACAACAGTGGAGGCAGCATATTTGACAAATGTATCTGTGGTCAAAACCACGATGCCTGCTTGGTAATAAATCAA
>UEXM01001431.1_pt1 | contig 20332 bp, 12 predicted proteins | sample 1796661 | NCBI WGS metagenome assembly UEXM01 (sample SAMEA4772469, study PRJEB27181) | metagenome | reverse complement strand
AGAACTCAGACTCGTTAAGGAACGTCATCATGGCCTCTACCTTCTGATCTGTGCTTGGTGGCAAAACACCTACTGCAATAGCATCTCTGTACTGTTTTTTGAAGTTGACGTCGTTGGCAAGCGTTAAACCCAAGAAGTTTGCAAACTCATTTGCATTCTTTTGAAGCAGGTCTCTACCCTCAGTTGCTCTTGAAGGATTGGCAATCGTAGCCTCAGCCTTTTCTAAGACTCTGGTTGCTATTTGGCAGTCGAACATGGCGTTCTTTGTACGCTCAGCCGTTCTTTCCATGCCAGGTGTGCGATCTTCCTTCTCCATCTGCTGTCGCAAGTCGAAGGTAGCCTCCTTCAATTCAGCCAAAGTGTAACCCTTTGGGTTTAGCCTGCCGAATCCAGTTATGTAGCTGTCCGAACCCTTGGTCTGCCCAACATCATACCCGAAAAACACGTTGTATCTGTAGGTGCCATCAGGAGCTTTCTTCACATCAATCTGAAACCCACCAATAGATCCCCTCTTACCCTGCTCAAACCTCTCGCCGAAAGGACTTCGGTCCCACTCTCTTTGAAAAGGTCCATCTTTTCCGATACCCCCATAGTAAAACGTACCGCTGTCAACAACATCATTTTTTAGGTCGTCAGCAAGTATGTCATTTTCATACTTGGCGTATACATACTCTCCTCTAACCTGAAAAGCCTTTATGCTACCCTGGCCAAGGCCTGACTCCCCAGGAACAGTTTTGTAAAAGGCCGAGTCGTTTCTGACATTCTGAAGAATAGACCCTCTGTTAGGCAGAAGCTCCATCCTTATGAACTGATCAACAAGTGGTTGACCAGGACGTGTGCCTGCAAACTCCTCACGGGCTTTTCTACGCCTTTCTGCTTGACGAGACTCAGGGGATGGTGTGTCTTTCGGAGCCTCTTCAGCTGCTGGGGATTCCTCGGCGGGTGCTTCTTCAGCTTCCTCGGCCACAGGTGCTTCCTCAGCAGGAGCTTCCTCAGCTAGTGCGTCTTCAGCAGCAGCTTGCTCAGCTGGAGCTTCTTCAGCAACAGGGGCGTCTGTAACAACTTCTGTAGCCCTACCTTCTGATGACTGCCTGAACTTTTCTGCAAGGGTGAACAAGCCCTCCTTGCCAGTGATGATATTCTTCTTGAGACCAGCTGCTTTAAGCACCTTGTTAATCGCCTTAACAATCTTGTCAGCGACAGATGCAAATGCAGTTGGGTTGGCAGCATAGTTTACAAGAACGCTAATGATAGCCTCCTCTTCCTTAACTGCTTCAGTTTGATTCCCGTAATCCTCGTTGCTCTCAGCCAGTATTTTAGAGACAAGCTTAGCACCCTTGCTTTTGCCTCTAGCAATCTTTTGCATTTCTGCAAACAGAGCCTGTCTAGATGCAGCGTCCTTTCCAATTACAGGAGCCAAAACCAAGTGGCCAAACTCCTCCATCACATCCATGATATCGGCCTCTGGACTAAGGTGTATTTCGTTGGTCAATGGGTTCAAATAAGCCTTGACTTGACCGTCTACACCAACAACCTCAAGGTATTTATTTTGATTCTTAACACCTTCATTGCTGTTGTTAAACGACTCCATCGTTCTGTGCGCCTTGACCTTGGCGCCAGCAGTTTTAAGGGTGCCACCAAATGCCTTGGTGAGGTTGTTGATCGTTCTAGCATTGCTGATAGATACTTGACCAGCTCCCTCGCCAACGTTCTTGGTGTCCCTCAGATCAAGGGTTTCGCCAGCAGCCAAATCAACAGTGACAGCGTCTTCTTCAACTGCTGATTCAGTCTGTTGTGCAGCCTCTGCTTGCTGAGCGGCTGGCGCTTCAGCCTGTTGTGCAGCTTCGACAGGTGATTGGACCTCTTCTCCTGGCCTCTGAGACATGTTGTCCATGGTGTTCTCATCGAACATGAGGAGCTGGCCCTCCTCTTGAACTTGTTCTGCTGGCGCAGGCTGGGGGGCGTCAGGAACTCTTTTGTGAGAATCAATCTCTGTCTGCTCTACGTTTCTTTCTTTTGCTGGGCGGCTCTTGTTTTCAGAATCAGGCACAACAACTTCAGAAGGCACGCTTGCCTTGAACGCTCTGTCCTCAGCTACCTTTTCTATTTGAGCCTTTCTGGTAAAGAGATCAGTAAGCCTTTCCTTCAGCTCTGCTTTCTCCTCTTTTGTCACCCTGCCACCCTCTACAAACTCACCCTTTCTCAGGGTAGAGCTGATAGATGCAATCTCCTGGTGTATGCCCATAACCTCATCAACCTCTTTTTGGTTGAAGGTGTCGTACATCTGAGCATCTTTCTTCTTGATGATGTCAAACTTCTGCAGAGAGCGCATGTAAGTGTCTCTCAGCACTTGCTTTTTCTGAGGGTCTTTTTCTGCCTCGTACTTTTTTCTAATCTCCCCTACAATTTTAGCCTGAGCCCTGGTGTCTTTGAGGTTGGAGCTGTGACTGAGTCTAGACGATGCAACAGAAAGAGCACCTGGTCCAGACGCACCGAGCGCACCCACCACAAAGGCGTCTGCAATAGAATGAAAGTTGATAGACTTAGGGTCCTTGCCATCAACAACATCAGAAGCATTGCTTATCAGTTGCTCTGTAAAGGCGACCATACCCTCTTCAAGGCCTTCAGCCCCAAGGTCCTTCAAGAATCCTGTAGAAAGTTTTTTCTTAAGGGCTTCTTGTACCTGCTTCTGGATGGTTTGCTTCATGCCACCAGACACAGACCTAGCAAACGCAGCTTCAGCGCCTCTTCCCAAGCCCAAGGTTACCGCATTCATCATGCCCTCAGCCATACCAGAAAGGCTTCCAAAAAACAAAGCCTTATCTATTGGAGCTTCTGGGTGTGATTCCCTGTAAGATTCGTACCCTTGAGGGATGTAAGAAAACAAAGTTGCAGGTACACTTTGAGACATAGCCGAAAGCATGTTTGCTCTCGTTGAGAGCTGCCCCGCCTTAGAAAGTGAAGCAGACATTTTGCCTGTAGCACCAACAGTTCTTCCAACAGCCCCCATGGCAAAGAAGTCAGCAGCATAAACCGCTGTCATGCCCATTGTCTCAGGCAAGTCGTAGGTAACGAACTTATTGAGCGCAGTCATATCTCCAGTAAGAGCCTTACCCAGAGTGTCCATCACGCCCAGACCTTGATAGTCTTCAGGGATTTCAAGCTCTGCCATACCAGCAGCTCTAGCTCGCTGGTACTTGCCGTTCATTTGTTTCTTTCTGCCCCTCCAGTACTTAGACATCCTACTATCTTCCCCTCCGACCAAGTCGGCAACCATAATGCCCCTGTCAAAAGCAAGGTTTCCAAAAGTATTAAAGGCGTTGTCGTACAAAGACTCAAGTGCTCCGTCAATAGGGTCATACTCTTCTGCCCTCAGCTCTTCAAGCGTTTGATCAACAAACGCACCTTCCTGCCTTAGCTGCTTGTATTCCTCTAAATCAGCCCTGTCCTCGACACCAACAAACCCAAAGTCTCTTTTGATTCTGGCATCCTCTTCTTTCATGCGTTGGAACATGTTCCTTTGCATGAATCCCTCGTCTACATCGCTCTCCTGGTTTACTCTAAAGTCAGAGCCAACCATCTCGTATATGCCGTTCTGAGACTTGACAGCCTTGCCATGCTCAAGATTTGCTTGAGCGGCAATCTCTCTTGCTTCAGCGAGCTTTTTCTTCTTTTCCTCTAGGTCCTCTATGTATTCAGCCTCAAGCTTAAGCTGCCCAGCTTGATCAGCCAACACCATGTAGTTGGCCTCGTGCTCATCAGAACGCATGGTTAGTACGTTCCTAAAGTCTGCGGTGGCTACTGGCTGACCAAAAGCTTGGTCCTCAAACTCAGCCCCACCAGACTCGAACCCTTCTCCCGAAGAACCTGAACTCGAATCTTTTTTTTTTAAGTCCTCCATCGAGGCTGAGGTGGCTTTGTTTAGCGCCTCTAGTCTCTCTTGGTTCGCCAGCATATCCTCTTGCCTGCGATTATAGTCATCCATAATCAGGCCATAGTTACTCTCTGGGTCAAAGCCCTGAGCGTTCAAGAGGTTCAGCTTCTCTTTGTCCGAAAGTCCAAGCTGAGTAAAGTTGTCAAAAAACTGTTGCTGACTTGGACCGTCTGGATTGATTGCCTCTTGAGTGGCATCGTTAGATGGGCTGGCTGGGGCTGCTGGTGGGGTTGCTTCAGCTGGAGCAGCAGAAGCCTCTGGGAATCCTTGATTTTCCTCAATCATATTGCAAATATACTTTAACCTCTAAGAGGAGCCATTCCCTTTTGGGACTTGCCATTCTCGTCTTCATAAATAACAACTCTTCCTATTGGGTTACTGCCACCTTCAGAAGTAAACCACTTACCGTTCCTAATCTCAGCGTTCATAAACGGAGGATCGTATACGTTTCTGCCTGCAACTTGAGTGACAACGTTTTCTTCCTTGAATGAATCTCCTCTGATAACCTCAGCTCTTTCTTCAGCCCTTTTAGTATTTGCCAAGTCAAGCCTAATTTGATCCCTTCTTTCTTGCTCACGTTGCTCCTTTGCTAGAGCGCGTTCATTTGCCTGATCTTGAAGCTCTTGCTCTTCAGCCTGCTGTCTACCCTTAAGCTCTCCAAGGCTATTTAGGTAAAGACCTCTTTCTGTTCTTGCTTTAATTTCTTCATTTTGCAGCAAGGCAGCAGCCTCTGGGTCTCTTATGAGCCTTTCGTAAATAGCTTCCCCCTCTGGGCTGGTTCCAGGGCCAATAGGTATTCTTTTTTGGGTCTCTTCTTTTACAACACTCTGCTCGTAAAGAGATCTGTCGTTAGATGATAACTGATCGTAGTCTTCTTGAGATATAGCTTCACCACCACCGAAGGGCTTGTATACATTTCTTTCTGTCTTGACGGTGACACTTGCCATTCGCTGACCATCATCCTTCTTGCCAGTCGAGGAGTTAGTTCCATCTTTGTTTATGCCGTACAATGGATCAACTCCAAATCCTTGGATTGAGTACTTGCCACCTTCTGATATGTTGTAGTTAGACCCTTGTACTTCTATTGGGTCAGAGCTTCCGTCTTTGGACACCAGGGCAATCATCTGATATCCAGGTGCTTGTTCGTTAGGGCCGAGGCCAGTAGAAACAGCGTCCTTAGCTCTGTCTTCTGTGTTGACTGCAAGAGCCCCCACGGCATACCTAGACGCTTCTTCCTTATTGCCCGAGGCTATTCTCTTTCTTCTTTCAATCTCTGCGCTATCCATTGCAAAACGAGCGTACTCTACAAACTTTGGTCTTTCAGAGTTGATGAGGTCCCAGCCGCTTCCATTTGCCACAATGTTTCCCTGATCGTCTTTTTCTCTAGCGGCATTAGGCTGACCCCAAACATCTCTCCAGGCTTGCTCAAGCTCTGGATTACCCTCTACCCTGCTAAATGAGTTTGGACCTAACTCAAAAGCTTTGGCCTCCTCGGGGCTGTCAAAGAAAGAACTATTGCCAGACTCGTCTAAGTAGTCTTCGTTGATCTGCATTCTCAAAACAGTTCCGCTGCGGTTGCCATTCTCAGATAAAGTGTCAAACTCCATCTGGGCATTCTTTTCTCTGAACACTCCTCCTCCACGAGCTTTTATGCGGGCCTGTACGCTCTCACCTTGAGCGCTAGTCTGAAGATCTCCAACGTCAGCTTTGCGCTGGGTTGGCTGGTACACAGAAGTGTCGTTGATAAATGCAGCTTCGTCAATGGGCACAAGGTTTCCCTCTGGTCCTTCGACCATAATCTTGCCGTCTACGTACTGAAAGTTCTTTTGAAATGCTGCGTCAGCCCTAGCCACAGTGCCTGCATCGACCTCTTCGTACTCCGCGCCTGGAGGCAGAGCTGTATTCAAAGAAGCCATCTCAGACCCAGTAGATGTACTCATAGTATTGAGCTGCGTGGCGTCTTCTTTTCTGTTGACCTCTCTGGTCTTAAGAGTATTGAACTGCTGCCTAAAATCACCTATAAGCTTTTGTGCCTGAATAGGATCGTTGGCCTCTCTTATCTTTTGTCTAAGCTCATCTGCAGCTGCCTGAAGAGCAGGAGCAGCATCAGCGCCAGCAAGACTAGCATCAAACCCAGCTACAGTATTAAGGTCTTCGCGCTGTTGCGTTTGGGCTCTTTCGTATATTCTCCTAGCCTCTTTTTTCTTTGCCTGCAGAGAAGCATCAGCAGCACGTATAGCCCCTGCCACACCACTACTTCTTTGCTGAGCGCCCTGCGCTTGTACACCTAATGATTGTGCGGTGTTCTGACTGCTTCCTACTGGAGTATACATTAGTCTTGGAATTGTGGCTTAGACAACAAGTCCCTCATAAACTTTAAGAGCTTGTTTCCATCTCCCTTAGCTATGATCTCCTCCATCTTGTTTGTCTGCTCTGGGTTAAACACGACTTCACCGCCAGTAAGCTCAGCCTCTTTTTCTCCGTTCTCCTCGTCAATCACAGCCTTCTTGTTTGTCTTGTGATCAAACTCTCCTTTGGTTTTGAATCCTTCCTCTCCCATGTACCCCCCATCCTCAAGCTTGCCTCCGTACTTTGTTTCTTTCACGCCTGGATTTCCAAAGTCAAAGTCCTTTGTCAATGTGTAAAGGCCAATGCCTGCTTCATCTCCAGCTGCTTGAGCTCTAGCACCTGCAGCCTCTTCAGCAGTTGCAATATCCAACAATGCTCTATTCGCTTCATCGGCAGACATACCAGCTCTGTCCATAAGCTGCTTCTCAAGGGCTGTTTTGAACTGTTTGTTCTGCTCTGCAAGGTTGGCACCAATGACTCCAGCATCAGCTTTCATCTCAAGGGCCTTAAGCCTTGCAGCATCTTGAGACGCTCCAGTTTTATCAAGCACGTCAGCCAGCGCAGAGGTAGCCCTTGGGTCACCACTCCTTACTGCACTCACTATATCTGCTCTTGTCTCTTGATCTCTTACATCACCTCTTCTCAGAATTTCTTCAGCGGCTTCTTGCTTCGCCTGAATAAGATCTCTACTAGCCTGAGTCATATCAGGCATGTCTCTGAGCATCTCTAATGTCTGCTCAAAGCCCTTTTTTCCTTCTTTTAACTGAGTAGTAAAGGCTTCCTTTTTCTCATCAAGACCAGCCTCTAGCTCTTTTTGTGCTCTTTTCTGCTCTCTGTCTCTAAAAAGTTTTGTAAGTATAGCCTTGCCTGCGTCTTTAGAACCCTTGCTTAGCTTGAACTTGCCTGACTCGTCAGTGCTTCCAAGAAGGTCTTTAAGTTGTGAGAAATCTATTTCTGACATGATTACAAAAGTAGTAAATGTTAGCTATTGTGGTCTAGTGGGGTCGCCTCAAAGTCAACGTTTAACGAGTGAACCTCGAAGTCCTCGACCCCGAATGTCACAGAAACGTCAGCAAACTGACCCTTAGGTTGATCAAAGTTTATATCTAAATACAATATAACAACTTCGTCGCCTTCTTGTATGTCACCAATCGAATCAACAAAATACCCCCCGTCAAAGTATCCGTCTTCAAGCAGTGTTGGCCATCCCTGTGTTGGGTCTTGCTTTGCGTCTAGCAAGTCTTGTGCCCTGACAATCAAAGCATTACCTCCGCTGTGCTGGGAGCTAGGCCCGCTGATCTGAATATAAAAAGAATCAGCTTGACTAGATATTGAATCGACAATACCGAGCGGTCTTACATTCGAGACACCTAACTCAACAACTCCTTCAACGCCACCGTACAGGATACCCCCCTTGCTCTTCAACTCATTTACCCTGGCATTTTTCTTTATTGAGTTGCCAGTACCGTTGTTGACAACAAAGGTGTTCACACCTTGAATTGCAAGGATGTCTGGGGTCTCAATGGAGAATGCCTTGTAGATCTTGTTGGCTGAAGGGTTGTTGTTGAACGCAAAAGAAATTCCAGAACTCACGCGCTCGCCGCCGTAGAAAGAGTTGTTGGACGCAGAGTTTTTGTCATGAAGCCACAACACCTTCGTTGAAGTCGTAGACTTCGGGCTGCTGATCATTTGATCTTTTACCCACCCAAAGCAAGAGGATGTGTAGCTATATCTACTTACCCAAACGTTTCCAGAATTGTTGAATGCTATGGTTTTCTCCATGTCAGTATGTGATGATGTCTAAAATATCTCCTGGATCATCTGGCAAGACAAGGCCTCCAATGGCTGGCCCAGAATCATCGCCAACGCCGCCACCACCACCTCCGCTTGAATCTCCTTCATCAGTCACGTCGGTGAAGTCCTCCCCAGAGCTGTCGTCGCCAGTGTCGGTAGTGTCTCCTCCAGTATCTCCTGAGCTCTCATCGTCTACTGGGGTACCATCTTCTTCCACCACCTCTTCTATTATGATGGGCTGATTGTACACGCTTAGGATGTAGTTGTCCTCATACGGATCGTAACCCCCCACAACCTTAATCTCACCCATGCCTTGCAGCTCGTCAGCCTCAGCCTGCTCAAACAAATCCTTGAAGAATGTCTTCATACCAACTTCTGATATAACCTGTATGCCAGAAGAAGGGTTGAATTTGTAGACCTGCCTCTTGCTCTTGCTTGCAAAGTAGACCGTGTTGCCTATGTCGCACACAGACTCTGGGTTGTTGTCACACCCATAGTTCCCAGCATAGTACCTCTCGGTACCCATAACTGACTTGGCAGCAACAAGAGACTCTCCACCACCGCCGTCAGTAATAATGTTCCTGTTGACAGGAACTGAGCTGCATCTGGTAGATTGAATGACGAATATTGAATCGTCATTGTTGATCAAATAGTTGATGTCGCCGAACTCAGAAGGTAGATCCTTGAATTGTCCCTTGACGGGGTTGAAGGATGTGATCGTATTGATCTTAGATATAGGGTTGTTCTTGTCAGAGAATGTCATAGAAGCTTCCTTCCTAGACTCTTGAGTGTTAGGTGCAAACAGCTTTATCTTACCCTGTCCCCATACGTCAGAGTTGGAGACCTTTGTGCTAAACACTTGTGACTCAATGTTGTATGGGAAGAAGTTAGATGTCGCTTCATCCTCTGAGATCAGGGAAACAAAGTCACCGTCCTGTACTTTCTGGAAGTTCATGGCCTCTGTCTTGAACCACACATCCCCACCCTTCAATGTTTTTTCTTGTCCAAACTCTCCGATTGGATACACTGGCCCAATCTCGTAGTACACGAGGCTTTCTTCATCAGCCGACTTTCTTGGAGAGTAGACCTCAAACACACACCTTTTATTCCATGCGTGAGTTGTGGAGTCTGGGTCGTTTTCTCCGAGCTTGATTACGTCAGCAGTAAAGTCTGTAGCCTGTGGGTTGTTTTCCAAAACCAAGAACGGGCCAACCTTAGACGGATGGGGTAGTTCTCCATCTTGCTCTACGTCGTACAAAGGATTGTCTGTGCCTTCGTTTAAGAACCGTTGGTCTACAACATTGAACTCATATTCAGACCCAGCAAACTCCCTGTTGTTTTGAGTGTTAAAGTGAGATATGATTCTAAGCCTGTCGCCCTCTCTGTACGTGTAGACATCTTGAGCTCCTTCAACGCTTCTCGCACCTTTAGCCTTTGAGAAAGATATAGGGTGGCCCTGAAGGTGGTTGAGAGAAACAAAGATGTTCCCAGAATCCGTGTCAGCATTTCCTGGAGTCACAAACGCGCCACCCGAAGAGTACTGCACGAATCGAGACATTGTGGTGTTGCCACTGTACACAAACCTAAATGACGTAGCTCCATTAGGAACGGCGCCAGAAGGCGTTATTAGTACGGACTCTACTGGACCTGTGCTTTGCGGGCTGTCCCTCTCTCCAAACCAAGGCACATACATAGACCCCACAGGGTTTACGTCAGAGCACCTGCCCCTCTCGTCGTAAAACACAACACCAAAGGCGTGGTTGGCTCCAGCCTTAAACGACTGAGAACCACCTGCTCCAGGCTCTATAAGGAACAATATATTGTTTACCCCGTCAGGATTGCTTATCTGCGTTTCAAACAGATTAGGATCAGAAACAAAGTCAAAGTCCTCGTCAAAGTGCTCTCTTTTTAAGAAGGCCTGTATAAACGACTGGCCAATACTAGGATCTGCAGTGTTAAAAGGACCTGTGCCCAAGTGTATAAAGGGTAACGAAGTCTGTTTTAAGATTGGACTACTAACACTATAGTCATCGTTGTCAGTCAAGGAGTCATCTCCGCTGTGCTGAACAGACGGAAGCTTTGAATCAGAACCAGCCTCCAATCCAAGAACAATGTTGTTGTCGATGCCTGGTCCATACAACCCAGGGAAGACAAGCTCTCCTCCCAGTTGATCAGATCTAGATATACCAAACAAACCGACAGATCCTACAGATCCTATGCCAACACCATAGTCATCAAGGTTAGGACCAAGGAGGCCGTGCAAAGCGTATGTATCATACACGGAGTTCTCATCAATACCTCCTCCTCCTGGGCCGCCGCCGCCGTCCATAAGCGTATACGAGGACTTCCCCTCTGGAGATTCTCCTTTGAAAAAGACAACGCTTTCTCCTCGGCTAGTAACAGCATCTACATACTCAGAAGTGTAGTGCAACCCACCGAGAACTGTTTTCCAAGGAGCAAAGTACTCAGACCCCTCCACCTGTCTAAACATGTTCTCCTCTGTAATGGATATAATCTGTCCAGTGCCTGGCATAGAAACTCGAATGCCAAAAGTTGTTCCTATTGAATCCTGAGGTGTTGCATCATTGTCTACGTTGTGACCCAACGCAGCTGCAAATCCAGGGTTGACCTGAAGACCGCCCTGCGGAGACCCATCATCGGGACTGTTAAAGGGGAACAAACTAAACTCTCTGAAGTCTACCCCTGGAAGCAAAGGACTGGTGTCACCCTCTTCAAGATTATATGGGGCAAAGAACCACCAACGAGCACCCTGGACAGGTCTGCGCATACAGCTAAGTATGGCGTTCTCTTCGTCAGGCAAAGAAACTTCTTTGACGTAGATGCCGAACCTAGCTCTAGGTTTATCGTCGTCCTCAAATATTTGTGCTGGAGCATTCTGTGAATCTGGATGCTGGCCCTGGGCTGCAGTCACCTCTTCGTTATACCCCTTGTCTCTAAACAGACCGAACTTCACGGTTGCCTTGTTTACAACAAAGAATCCTTTTACAATAGATGGGTCTTGAGAAGCTTCATCTGTTCTGTTGACAAAGCCTGCTATGTCTTCTGAATCATCCTCTCCAGTGATGCCTCCTCCAGACTCTATTGTGGGGAAGCTCATCCTCTTGCCAGCCGTTGTGATAAGATTCGCAATAGCAGAGGTCTCCTTGGTGCTTGATCCGTTGTTGAGACCAAGGTTTATATCGTAAGAAAGCTCGGCCTCTGTTGGGAACACAACGTCATCAGCAAAGGTGCTAAGCAAGGGGTCTTCACCGCCTTCAAGAATCATAGAGAACACCTCAGCGACTTGGGCTTTTGACAGCTGAGTCTTGGCCGTAAAGGAACAGCGTATGGTAAATGCTCTCCCTTGAAGTATCAAAGGATTGGCTGCGCTTGTGCCAAAGTCAACCTGCTCGACATCACTAATGTCTGAAGTTCCAGCAAGCATATCAAAGTATCTCCAACGAAACTTTATGACGTCTTCGTCTATGTTCACCCCATTAGAGCAGACAGACGGGACTGCAGTGTTAGATGCAAATTGAGATCTAATAAATGTGGCTCCGCTTTTTTCAGCGCTTTGCCACCAGTACCCCTTGGGGTGACCCGTGAGATCTGATTCATCATCAACCAAAGCTGGTGATCCAGTGTAATCAGGTATAGTCCCTATGCCAAACGCATCGTATCCATCGTTGTCAAAGTCTTCACCCATCTGGGGTGACTGATGATAAGAGTTTGTTGCGTCGTAGACGTGAAAGTTCTGCTTTGGATTTACAGTGAAGCTGAAAGAGATAAAAGACCCAGCATCTACTGGACCATCCAACCCGCTGCAATCAAGCGTGAATCCAATGTTTTTGTTCTGGGCTCCAGAACCAGAGTAATCAGACTCAGATGGTGCCACGCTAGGGAGCACCTCTATCTCAAATGACTTAAAGTCTTCTGGCCTCTCTGAAACTATTGGCGCAATAGATGAAGACAAGTCTACATTGTCAAAGCCATCTACGTAGTTACCGTAAACAAGCCTGTTGTCTATAATTGTCTGAGCCTCAGCTCTTTTGGGTAGGTTGTCAAAAGGCTTTGACTGAGTGTCTTTGTCTAGTGCGGAGTTCACAGAATCGTTCAAGAATCTGTACTCTATCTCCTCACCCTCGTATGGCAACTCCTTTATCAAAAAGAAAGAACCCTTGTTTCCGCGCCTAGCCAAAAGCTTTACTCTATCCACCTCGCCAGACATGTCTTCATTTGGAATGACAAGGTCTATCGCGTTGTACGAGTTAAGCAGAGAGATGTCGCTCTGACCAGAATATTGCAAGTATCCAGGAGGAACAAAGATCTTAGAGTATGCCGATATAGCTGACTCAAAGCCATCCTTGTATACGTTCTGATATGCAAACTGAAATCCTTCTATCTCAAGGAACTCGTTCTGATCAAACTCTGTTTCGTTTTCAAAACCCCCAGCTTCAGAGTCACTAGAAGCTACAATACGATTTACTGGTGTCTTGGGACAGGCCAGTATAAAGTCCTCTATCTCATCCTCGTTGTAGTCTCCTTCAATAGCTCTAAGAACATTTAGTTTTTTTGGTTCGGAGTTGTTGTCCGTAAAGAATATATACGGCGAGTCAATGTAATCCTTCCCAGCAACCTGGCTTTTTCTTTGAATGTATGTGATGTCAGCCTTTACAAAACCATTGTAGTCAAGCTTGAGGATAGGGTGGCTAAACACCTTAACGATGGCGTTGCCTCCTGCGCTGTTGGGCAGATACCCTGTCGGATCATAGGCGTATACACCCCCGTCTTGGTTGGCCTCATAGACAAAGAAGTAAGCTATGTCATACTTGTTGCACAGGACCTTTCCTACAACAACTTTTTCTGAATCTCCAAACTCAGTGAAGCCTTGATCGAGGGGGACGTTTGACTTCACAGGCTTGATCACGCCACCGTTGCCACCCTCTCCTTCTGTATTTTCTGATACGTTGACATTGAGGGCGTCAGACATAGAGTCAGCGCCCAAGATTCTAGAGTCAACAGATTTGTTGAGCTTTCGGGGGAACCTCTTCTCGATCATTAGTACTTAGGAACAAGTTTGAAGTTCTTTCTTGTAATTCTCATAGCCTCCTCCTTAGAGAAGTTGCTGAGTCTTCTGTTGGCCTTTCTTCTCTCGTTGTAGTATTCAGACCTAGCTCTTGCCTTTTCATTGGCAGGCACAGTAGATTTTCTCTCGCAGAGCTTGTAGTATATGTAAGCCCTCAAGGACTCTTCCGCGTATACGTGTATAACGGGGTTAGTGGATCGTGCTTCATCTGCCACGTATTCCATGACCAAGCTGTCGAAAGACTCGTTTGTATCGACTTCAATTCTGTTCTGGTCAAGGTTGAGTCTATACTCTCCTGGCATGTGTCCACCTCCCACTCCGTAGAGTCTACCAATGGAACCGTTGAATAGATAATTTTCAAACACATAGTAGTCTACGTCTTCTGCGCTGTCCAAGTTCTCAGACGTTGAGCCCTTGTCGTCCTGCCTGTTGTTTATTAGGTTGGCCTCTATGTTCAGGGGGCCCTCCTCGCTGTCTGATGTAGACAAAGGGGTGGTCACCTTTCTTGAGTAATTGATGTTTTTATTCTCACCAAACACTCTAAGTATTCCGTGTGTGTCAACGATGCCAAGCTTCAGAACACCAACGAAGTCGTCAGGCAATGCTATAGTGTTGTTGGTCTTGTCAACGTCGAGCTTGATGCTTTTGATCCTGCTAACAACATCGAACCCAAGCTCTCGTATACCTCTCAGGGCATGGTTTCTTAAGGCAGCGTCTGATGCGTTGGACGTAAAGTCGTCAGAATCATTCGTTATCTTAAAATCATTGATCACCTGGCTTAGAGGTACGTAGTTCATACCTGAAGCCGAAACGTCTTGGTAAGCCATTAGCTCGCTTGTGTTTGTCCGAACTGAACAAGAGCTGTATCCCTGAGTCTAATGCCTATCATTTTGCACAGCTCAGAAATCAACACACCCTTGAACTTTTCGGGAAGGTCAAAATCTCTAGAGTCTCTTATGCTCGGCGTGTAGAATCCATCTGGCTGCAAAGACGTGACAGAAATCCTAGGTGACGATGTGTCGTCAAGGTCTCCTCTAAATATATCGCCATCGCTGGCAACATATCTTGACGATGGCTGTCTGTAGTAGCTCATGATAACGCTCCCTACGTCTGTGGGGAACACCTCTATGTTTCTAGAAACTAGCGCTACAGGAAAGGATTCAGTAGGAGCAGATAGGTTGCTAGACAAAATGTGAGACATCTGGTCTGGCCTATACACAAGCTCAATAGGAGTCCTTTCATCTCCCTCTACCCTCATGGATATGAGTTTGTAGAAGTTGAATGGTTTCGAAAACAGGTTGGCATCACCAGTAATACTGGCATCGCTTGATGTAACAAGTATAGAGTCCTGGATGTACTCCGACAAGTCGTCTTCAACGCCTCTGTATATAGACTCTCCTGCCCCTGGGTCTCTCTGAGACAACCTCAATGCTTTGGAAGTAACTAGGCCTTGGAAAAGGTTCTCAAAAACATTCTGTTGAGCTACCTCAGCAAAGGAGTTAAAGACTGACGGCGCGACAAAACCCTTCTGATCTTTGTTGGCCAGATCCCTAACTGCGTTAAATACTTCTATTACGCTGATCATGCAGCAAATATACAAAAAGAAAAAGGCCCCTTTCGGGGCCTTCCTTTATGCTAGGCGCTCAAGCCGATCTTCTATATCGGCAAGGACGGTAGATCCTTTCTCCGTGAGGCAGAACCTCGTCAAAACATCCGTTGGGTCTTGCCCCACTGGTACAGAAACAATCTGCGTGTTTGAATCAAACCACTTACAGGCGCTTCTATCAAGTTTAATTATCTGATAATCAGCCGCTTGTTTAATTACAGCGCGGGTTCTGACTGTCGGAGAATCAAAGGATTCGATAAATTCTTTTGGCTTACCCTTTGCGATTCGCAAAAGGTTGTGTCTAATCTCTGATGTCGGAGCGTTGATGTTAACCTTGAAGTACAAAGCAACAGAAAGGAGATCTGTAATCTCCTTGTCTCTAACCAAGGCAACAGCATCTGTAACAAGAAACTCTTGCTCAAGCTCCTTCTCTGCGCTTACCTCTTTGTTCACCTCTTTGAACTTGTTGCCACCGTTGGCCTGGTTCCCTGGGTGCAACTCCAAAAACTTGCGGAGGTTCGGCTGCTGATTGTCAACAAAGATTCTTCCGTTCCTGAAGATCACAGACTTCTTTACAGCCTTGTCACCCTGTTCGTCACTCCAGATAGAGTTTTCGTTGGGGCAGTATCTCAGTTCTCTAACACTGTCTGTGCTCTTATCATACACGGTCTCACCCTGCTGAGGCAACATATATACAATACCTCCCCCGTCAATAACCTCAAACTCCTTTCTTTGATTGGGGTTTTCATTGCGAAGAATAGGTGGCTTTTTTGCAACAGTTCTTTTTGCCACTGGTGCCTCCAGCACCGCTGTTTCCTGGTTCTTTTTAGGACGACCAGGTGCCCTTCTAGCTTGTTGTGCCATAATTAAACTTTATAGAAATTAAATAAATCAGTTGCTAATTTACTACATGCAGCGGAACCGATGTCTTTGGTGATAACACCAAACCTAGCAAGCTGCATTTGTGCTCCGTAGGCAGCATTGTTAAGGCTCCCCACAGTGCCAAGCCTTTCTATCACAAGGTCTCCGTCAGTTCTCCCGTCAGTAGCGTTACTTGTCTTCACAGTAGAAAGGGTGCTAGATGCGGTCTTCGCATCAATGAAGCCAATGACATCACCATCACCGTTGTACATGTACATGTTGTTCGAAGAGTCTCTTCTTATCACGAGAACGACAACATCCTGAAACCCGTCAAGATCTTTTGGGTACTTAAACGCAGTTGTTCCATTGCTTGTGTCTGATGTTTCAGTTGAAGCTGGCGCTCCTGTTTTCAAGTCGTGACGAACTGCAAAGTTACCATTGGCTTGCCCCCTGAATTTTGCTACAGACCCATCTGAATTAAACAAAGCATCTGAACGAAGTGTAGGTCCAAGTGTCTGAGTATCAGCGCTGCTATACACAGGAGATACTCTCTGGTCCGAAGATGTACCCCCATACAAAACCATGTATATGGTGTAGTCGTTCTGAACCGTAACTGTTGGAACGACAAAATGATTTTCAGGACTTATGCTTGAAGACTTTTGAGATGTTCCTAGATGGGGCCTGGGAGCTACAATTACAGGAGCACCTACGTTAGACGCAATGTCATAACTAGCACCGCCTGTCCCACCGTTGTCCCATCCAGTAACTTCTGCTGATGTACTAAAACCAGCAAGGCCTTCATGGTTGAAGTCAACCAGCGGCTTGTTTTCGGCCACACCAAAGTCAATGTCTGCGATAACGTTGGATGTCAGTGTAACCCCTACAGCTCCTCCAGACCCAATGAATGTCTGAGTGCTGGGCTCACCAGTAAACCTCTTGGTAGGATTGATGTGAACCTTAGGCTCAATCTGAGAATCAAAAGAGATGGGAGAGAAGGTAGACGTCTGGTCTACCGCATCAAACTTCATGATAGACTTGCCACCATCGCGAGAGATAAAAGAAAGAATAGACTCTATCAGACCTACTTCTTTGCCTGTCTCACATGGGATTTTTACTGTGGTCTTCTCAATGGACTCACCATCAGTAAGATTGCTCTCTTCATACTTTGTCGCGCTGTTGAACGCAAGTACTACTGAGCCTCTGTCCGCGCTTGCAAACGCTAGACTGTCGGCAGGAAGAGCGAGAACGCTAAGCCCCTTGCCACTGTCCGATGCAGTGACACTAGAGGCATTGACCTCTTCCTTTCTAAATAAGAAGAATTTCTTCATTCGAGAAATAAAAGGGGGGAAGAGCCATCCCCTGCCCCCCAATTATTATTAGGCTATAGCAACTCCACCACCAGCTCCGAGGAAGATCCAGTTGGATCCAGTCCACATTGCAGTAGCAAACTCACCAGTAGCATTCAGAGTAATAACATCAAGTTGAGCGTCATCACCCATTGGCCCACTAGCAAAAGTAATAGTAAGGTTGTGTGTAAGACCGCTGCCCCTGTCATCCATAATGGTCAAAAGCTGACCAGCAACAGTTCCGTCGCCAATCGCTAAAGCACAAGCCTCGTTCACTGTAACGTGAATACGGCTAGTCTTTGCATCCCAGCTGTCAGACGCAGTGCTGACAACTTGAATGGGATCATCGAGGTATACGGGAAGAATATTCTTTTCAGAAAACTTACCGCCTGAAAATGTTTGTGCCATGATTAAAGGTATTATGAAGATTGGGGAAGGGCCGAAGCCCCTCCCTTCACCTCAGGTTTATTATCCCTCAAGCAACACGTGCTGGTTCGCAGCGCGAGTGATCAAGTTGATCTCAGAGCGGTAGTGGAAAGTCATAACGTCCTTACCAGCGTCGCCGTTGGTGTGACCCATGATTCCGCCACCAGTTACCCAGTGCTCCATCTCACGGCTGTAGCCATTAGAAGCCTTGTAGTTCATCTCCAACGCAGGAGCCTTAGTTCCAGAGCGTGGGTCAACAACTTGGGTCATTGGGCACATAGCACCCTGGATCTTGGTTGACGCCCCAGCCAAAGTTGGATCGTTCAACAATTTCCAATCGTGCTTGTGGAAGGTGTAACCACCACGAGTAAACGACTTAAAGCCAAGCTTCACAGCCAAGTCAGCGTCGTTGTCAAACGCACCGAACTGACCAGCCAAGCCAGCAGTCACCTGAGTGGCAATACCTGCAGCCAACATGTCGTCGATAGCGAGGTCTTGCTTTCTGTTCAAGTACATAGCGTACTCGGCAGGAGCGCCTTGCTTATCCAACTCGATGATGATGTCGTCAAAGTTAGAGAGGGTCAAAGGAGCTGTGTTAGCGCCAGTAACAACCAAACCTCTGTCCTTGAGAGCTGCGAAGTAACCCTCAGAGCCAGCAACGCCTTGCTTGCTGCCTGCATCTCCGTCGTGCAATTCACTGTAGAGCATCATCATTTCTCTGCGATCCTCGAAGCGCTTGCGTGCCTCCTGCTCACCGTACATGAACCATCTGTAGTCACCGTTGCCGATGTTGATGTAACCCACGTTAGTAGCCTGAGAACCATTCACCTGGTAACGATCCTTGATGATCATGAATGGGTTCTTCTGACGAATCACATCTGGCTGCATGAAGTGCTCAGGCTGATCAGATCCCTGCCCATAAATGTTGCCGAGAACGACAAACTCTTGAGTTCCAGAGAAACCATCAGCAGCGTTACTAAGAGCGTCTCCGTCCAAACGAGCCAAAGTAAGCTTGTCTGCATCATCATCTCTGTTGTCGTCCACCACAATGTAACGAACACCAGTGTTGGTATTCATGATTACATCACGAGTCTGGCAGAACTTGTGTCCTGCGGGGTCAGTTCCTCCACCAACAGAATCAGCACCGTCAGCAGTAATCGCGTAGTCAGCAGTAGCACCAGTACCTGGAGAAGCAGTTGCTTGAAGGGTAAGGGTTCTGTGACGACGACCCTCCTCGTAGTATTCGATTTGGTCAGCAGTGCCTGCGTTGTTGACAGCACCAGTCATCTTCAAGAAGCCAGTGATACCTTGATCGCCAAAAGACTTGATCAGCAGTTCACGGACCTCGGGCTTGTTAACGTCATTTGCTCCTGTGAGCAAATCATTGAGAGAAGAATACTTCTCTGGGGAAAGTCTAAAATTGGGGTTTGCACCTGTAGCGGTGGTTGGTCCCAATGAGCTAGAAGTAGCCATAGTTTCTTAGATTTTGAAAGTCATGCGACCTCCGTCACCCATAATTTGTTTTAGTTGGGAAATGACAGGGTCAGCATCTTGATTAGTCTGTCCGACCTGCGGTGTCTGGGCCTGGACATTGGCTGCCTTATCTACTATGCCGCGCTGACCATCGCTCATGCCTTGTCTGTAAGCAGACGAAACAATAGTGTCGATGTTGTCAACAACGGCTCTGTGAGAAGAGAGCATGTCGTAATCCCAGCTACCATCCTCTCGGACGTAAGGATCAAAGTACTCGTCGAGTCGAGAGTTCTTGTCAACGAGCTGAGACTTGTATTCATCATTAAAACCAAACGTAAAGGTCTTCTCATTGCCCAGGTCAAATTCTAGACCTGTCATTGCCTCAACCTCCTTGGTCATATTGTTGATCCAAGTCTCATCAAACATGTCCTCGCTTGCATTGCTAACTTCTGGCGCAGCATACTTAGACCGCATCGTCTCGATACTAGCCTTAGCAGTTTGCGCATCAATCTTCATTTGAAGCTTAGACAGCTGGACCTCTTCATCCGAGTGGAGGTCGGGGTCCAACTTGTATTTGCTGCCAACGAGAGTGTTGATCTCTTCTGATGTAAGATTAGGGTACTCAGTAGCTAGATTCACACGGATAGCGGTAGCGTCATCCATCTCGGATGGGTCTAATCGCTGGTATGAAAACCAGTCTTCTGGAGCTCGCCCTGTCTCTGACACAAATTTAGAGATGGCTTCAACTCTCTCGTCAAGAGCTGTGGTTTGAGGCTGAGACAAAGAATCGAAGTCTGAGATTTCCCTACCCAGCCTCTCGCTTAGGTAATTGAGAACTGCAGTCTCGACGTCTTCACCTTCAACCTCTTGGGTTTCTTGTGTTTGCTCAGCTTGAACCTGTGGCTCAGCTGGAGCTGGGTCAACATACGGGGTGTCCTGAACAGGCTCTGCAACTTGCTCTTGCACTCCCTCTTGAACGGGGGCTTCGGTTTGACCCTGAGCCTCACGATCCATACTTGCTTGCAACTCCTCAGGCGAGGACGCAATTTCAAAGTTTGTGATGTTTTCTTCCATCTTAAATTAAATTATTGATTATCAATTACTTCACGTAGCAGATCAACCCAGCACCAACAACAGAAGTAAACCTTCCGTAAAGAGTTGCTCCAGGCTGAATAGCTATGGTCTGCCCACTAGCAACGGGCTTATATGCGTCTGACTGATAGGTAAACAAGTTACCTATACACGTTGAGTCAATAGGCGAAGCCGTAGGGTTGTGTACAGCATAAACGCATGAGCCGTCTGTAAACGCCAAAGCGTTTGTGCTGCTAAGTATATATACGTCTTGGGGAAACGCTTGTGTTGGGTGTGCCATGATTATCCGAGTTTAGCTTGTGTATCGTCCACACCGAAAGAGCCGTACTCAATCATCTGGCCTGACTTGGTGCCGTACACCTTCA
>UEXM01001430.1_pt1 | contig 20341 bp, 12 predicted proteins | sample 1796661 | NCBI WGS metagenome assembly UEXM01 (sample SAMEA4772469, study PRJEB27181) | metagenome | reverse complement strand
GGTGGCCCCGGACCTGGCCCAGCAGACGTCGAACCATTGGATCCAGAGGTGTTTGCTGAATTTTTATTCGGGTGGGAAGAAGAAATAGCCATACCCGAAGAATTAGACGAAATCGAGTTCGTCCCACTCCCCGCCGAGTTTGAAGACATTGGTGATGAAGAAGCCGATCCAGAATATGAACCTGAAGAGGACAAAGATGATGACGAACTCGATGCTGCTTTAGCTAGAATAGGCGATCCTGGTAACTTACCACCGGAAGAAAACCCACCTAGAAAGAACCCTGCGTATGGTCAAAAAGCCACAAACCTGCAACGCTTCATTAAAGAACAAGCAAAAGAACTCAGCAACCAGCAGATACAGAACCTGATGAGAGCGTACAACAATGACCCAAGATACGCCGAGCAAATAATACAAGGAAGGAAACTCGGCCCGGCATTGCGAAGAGATCTCAAACAATATAAGAGATACATCCTGTCAGTGGCAAGCATCTGCGAAACTATGGTAGAAAACGTGAGTGAAGAAATAGTGAATACACAAGGAGTTATTGCGCTGTCTGAGGGGAAAAACACGCCCGTAGACCAGCAAAGATTACTGACTAACATGCAAGCAATATCGTTAGAGCTAATTGAGGGAATGGTACAACTAGATCAAGCAGCACTATTGATCACAGGATATGCTGAGTCAATAGCACACATAGCGCAACAGATCCCCTCAATGCGGCACAACGCGGACATGAAAGAGCTATTCAGAGTGCACGAAATGACCGGAGCAGCTAGACAACTACTAGAAGGACTAGACTTCGGAACCACACCATTAGACATCATCGGAGAATCCTTCTCGGATGGTGTACAGTTAGACAACTTCGCACACATTTGCGAGCAATTAGTCATAGTTTGTAAGATACGTAACAGCATCCTGAAAGCACAAGGACAACCAGAACAAGACAAAAGACTGCAAGGTCACCTTAAAAGAGCCTTCGATACCATAATCAATGGGGCAAATGAGAGCAGCGTCGACGGTGGGTGGTACCACTTTGCCCCATCTACAGACATAGACTCACTGTCCACGATGACCAGTGGCTTCCGGCACATAACGAGACAGGTTATTCCCAAGATAAGTGCGACAATGGGTGGGAAAGAAATATGGAGCATGAGCGGAAGCCGTCCAGGCCTCTAACCTGACCGTTTACTTTAATTGCACTTTCTCCCTGCCTAAGCACGATGCAAGTGAACAACTACTGTGACGTCTGCGGTCACAAGAATAATCTGTCGTTACTTTCATGTGATTCTTGTGGAGTGGAACTAAACCCACCAACAAGATCTAATCCTTACAATTCGAGCGTAAACAGGGCCATTCCAATGGCTGTTTTCGACATAGACGACACTATCCTTGAAGCTTCTCAGCGTTTCAAAGACGCAAGAAGAGCTGGACTCATCGACAAGGAAGGCAAGCCCGTAAAGAAGCGAGCAATAGAGACACCTGGAAAGGCTTTCAAGCGAAAGGAAGACTTCCTATACGATCCTAAGAACCTACAAAAAGACAAGGTAGTTCCAGGAGCACTAGAGTTTATTCGAGAACTCATGGCCGAAGGATATGTGATCGCATACTGCACAGGCAGACTATACACCCACCGCGAAGTCACCCGAACTCAACTCGAAAGCAACGGCTTCCCTATCATGCGTGACGCAGAAGGAGAAGAACTCCTCTTCCTCAACAGCCGCAGGGGAACCTCGACAAGAAACTACAAGCTACAAACACTCACGACACTCAACTCGAAGTACGACATTAGGATGTTCTTCGACGACCAGACGGACAACTTATCTTCGGCCGCTTCGGTAGGCATCCCAGGAATCTATGCCAAGATCTCCGACTATACCAAGTATAAGACTAGATCTAACCCTGGGGAATACATCATAAGAGAAGGTAGTGATGAAGAAGAAGAAAAAGAAACGCTAGATCCCTCAGGATATGGATTCTACGGCTCAGTCCCCAGCAACCCGGGAAGTCTCGAATCGAAGGTACAAGCTATCCTGATCGAAGAAGGCGGGGCGGCGGGACTCAAACCACTCAAAGCAGCGTTCCCAAAAAGAACTACCAAAGCACAAGCAGTGGAAGAAATAGCCAAGATGAGTTCAGTGTACCAACACCCAGCAGGGGACTACATCTTGAAAGATGAAACCGTGAGAGCCAACGGCCTAAGCCTGGCAGACACTCTCAAAGAACTAGAAAAAGAAAAAGAAGAAAGAAGAATGGGAGGAAAAGGGACTATAAGATCGGCAAATGAGTACTTCGCCAGTAAAGGAAACCCTCCCCTCAATTGCGGATGTGGCAAGACGCCCTGCATGACCTTTGGAGGACTAAGCAACCCCGGACACTCCAAAGACTACATGGTCCCCAGAGACATCCATCGCTTGGGAAAAGCCGCTGACCGTCTCGAAGAAACATACGAAGACGGTCTGGATGCACCCGAATGGTGGAAGAGCAAACTTAGCGTGACCGCAAAGGATGCGGACACCATAGCAGATTCATTAGATTACATTGCGAATAACCCAGCTGATATTTTGCCAATCATGAGTGGAGAACCAACAGGACAACACAAGAAACTAGGAGCAGTGTTTTCAGAAGTATTCATTGGAAGAAATGTCGTAAAAGATGTAGGGGAAGTAGTCCAAGCAATCTATCGAGGCCTTGTGGGAGGCAGAACTTCAATGGCAGAAAAGAGAATGGCCATGGCCATAGCAAGTATGCAAAAAGAGCTCTCTGATAGAGCGAAAGCACTGGGAGGAAACGCCGTCGCCAATCTCAAAGTAGACTATGAGATGGTGCAAGGCACTGCAAGCCTCACGATCATCGGTACAGCCGATGCAGTCAAGATGCGATCTCCCCCAAGAAAGAACCCCATCAGAAGCAACCCGCCGAAGAACAAAATCGAAAAGGGAAAGAAGCTCTACGAGCACATGAACGGCAAAGCCCCCGAAAAGGTTGAGAAGAAGAAAATCGACATGGGCGACGTTTGGTATCAAGTCGGTGAAGGCGGATGCTGGCAGATCGGATACATGTCTGGCAAAGAAACTGGCAAGACCGAACAAAAGTATACCCACACATTCAACGAAGAAACCAAAGACGGTAACTTCCCCAAACTATACGCCACCATGCCAGAAAACGGTAAGCCGCTCTTAATCATCCAAGGCGGTACTTGGAAGATAAGAACCGACGATAAAGGAGTTGCTTGGATATATGACTGAAACGACATTAGGAATCAAGAATACAACTTGGGCAGCTATTGAGTTGGGCTCAGCCGGACTATTAGCAGCCATCACCTTCAGATCTACCTATGGGGCAGTAAAACAAGCGGGAGGAGTCGTAGACTACCTTACTCCAGGCAAGAACACATGGAAGTCGGCACAAGTCTATTCCAATGTCCTAATCACGGTTCTTCTATTGAAAGGAGCCATAGATGCTGCTAAAAGCTATGACCTAATCAGTGGAATGGGAGCCGGACACAATCCTGGCCGACAAATGCTAAACGGCTACGGCCAACAAAACTATTTCTGAGGTGAAAAACATGGGAGACATATGGAATCCGTTCGACAACGACAACCCCGTATACGGGAAGCTAGCTAAAGAACTTAAATCGACTAGAAGGAGAGTCAAGAACACCGCCCTCATTTTGGGAGGACTCGCCATAGTGCTCGCAGTATCACAAAACAACAACAGCGGCTTCTTCGGAAAGCAAGTTAATCAGTTCGGTGTAATTCGTCGGAAGTGAAGGCGTTGGCCGATAAAAAGGGCAAGAAAGGTAAGAAGGGCGGCGGAAGCGATAGACCCTCCAGCGATGTCCTAAAGCGAATGATCCGATCAGTCTTTCCCAGCAGTAGCAAGGGACTCGACAAGTCATTTAGGCTCACAAGTGAAAAGTCAGAGGACTCTAGCAAAGCAATCAACACTTACTCCGAAGCAATGTTTAGGCACACGATGGCTCACTACGAGATGTTCATTCGATCAAATGACCTTGCGACCTTAACCATCTTCGACCTGATAAACTACCACGTCTACGGAGACTACCGCGCGACATATGGTACACCCACACTAAAGTACGAATACAGTGCACAAGATACGAGGATTCTTCCTGTGGATCTGGCAGCCATGAATCTAATACCTGAAAGAATACTAGATCCGAAAAGAATTCGGCGGGTAAACTACGTCTACACAAAAAATCCTCCAAACCCCACGTCCTACCAAGCAACAGACATAGAATGGATGAACCAGGAGTTAACGAGCGAATCTTCAGGAAAAAGACTGATGCTTCCCAGCATAGGAACTCAAATCATTTCCACCTTTCAGTTCGACATCATTGGGGAAGAGCTCAAGAAGCTGGTGACAGAGTTAGCTAGCAAATTAGACTCGATCATGAAGGACAGAGAATCAGACTTCAACAACATCGTGACTAGATCCCCCTTAAATGCACCAAATGCTACCAGAATAGAGTTCATTATTTCGTACTTAGTAAATGCGATGGACTGGTCCAATACTTCTGGCGTTTTGGAGGGAACCACCACAGCAGACGTCAGAGCTGCGGCGGCAGAAGCTAGGAAAAAAAGCACTGTGGACTTAGCGATCACCAAGTTCATTGACACGCTCATCACAAGTCAAGTATCGAGATACGACGTCGGAGACAGGGTGACACTCGACACCGTTAGGCCAGAGTATGAAGGCGCACCAGGACCGGTATGGGCCAGCGCCGAAGACATAAATGACGTGACCTTCGAAGTCACCGGATTTAGTCAGCTGTCAGACAAGAAATACACCTATACGATACAATATGAGGCCTTCGCTCCGATCCCGAATGTGCGAGAGGCAGACATACTCCCAGTGGGCGCACCAACAATAAAAGGAAAGAAGAAGAAAAAGAAGATCTTCGTTGGACCGCCTTCACCAAAAGACCTAGCACTATACAGAGCAATGATAGATCACCTAGTAGGACTACAGACATACCTATACTTTGTAGAAGAAGAAAACAACCTAAGCTTTCAGTATCTTTCTAAAGGACTGAACGGAGGAACTTCAAAAGCGGCAGCGAAGAATCTGTTCAAGGCAATGAAGTCCCCAAGAGGCCAAGTCGACCGAGGAGATAAGAAATACAAGGCAGGAGACTCGCTACTGGGCAGACTCGTAATAATGAGACAACTATACACTCAGATCTCGTTGGCGGCACAAAGGAGTTCCAGCATGGTCTTCGACAAGAAGATCTTCGACGACTTTTACAGAGGAGATCTCTTACTGAAAGAAGTAGAATGGCTATCACACGCATTGACAGAAGAAGGCAAGGTAATAGTAGCAAGAGAAGAGCGAGAGGATCCACTGGCTGCATTGAGGTACACAGCGCCAGGAGCAGGGGAAGGGATACAGTTAGTCGGCCAAGCAGATTTACGTGCGGCGTTCTACCGAATCGAAGCACCAATGATCAAAGAGGTGATGAAAGAATACGTCGAAGTATTCAACACTTTTAGCATAGAAGCTGCATACCGTGTTCAAAAGGCAAGCGAGCTATCGAAGGAAGCCCCAATAGCTAAGGCACTATGGGGACAGTTGAAAGCAAAAAGCAAAAGCGTATTCCAAGAAGAAGGGATACTTCCACACAAGCTATTCGCAACGCTATTTGACAACGTCAAAGGCCAGCTAGGAATGTATTCTGATCCATACCCTCCAAGCTGGGCTAGCACAAACAACATAACCAAACTGACAGTCGATCCAGTAACACTAGGAAAAACAACTACCGAAGAAGAATACCTCATGCTTTTGGAAGAATACATGGTCTATCTGCAAGCACGATACGGCGAGGATGCGTCGGTTGCGTCTGCGGTGTTGACGACTCTAGAGATCTTTAGAATAGAAAACGCAACAGACTATTCGCTACTACGAGAAGGATTTTTGAAGCGACTAGTAGATGACAACAAGCGTAAGCAAATCAAATCGACAAACATACACTTCCAAGCATACACTACAGTGATTGCTATATTGAGAGCAGAGTTGTCTATCCCACTCGGACTACGACAAGACAACACTGCGCAAGCGGTGGAAGCACAGCTCGCAGCGAGGAAGCCAGGAGATCGCGGAATAGTAGCCTACGGTGAAGGACACCCGAAAGCACCGAAGGCTCCAGGGCCCACACCACCAAACCTTGCAGAAATAGGAGAAGACTTGGTAGCCGCAATTAGAGGAGCACCTCCTCCAGTCAGACCATGAGGGAATAGATATGCCGAAACCATACAGAGTAATAAAGTGGCCAAACGGGAGAAGTTTCGCCATAGGAGTGACCCCAGACAAAGACATCGAGACCAATGTTGCCCGAACATACAGGATCTACTTTCTAGTCAAGATAACCGGATCAAACGCAGTGGTTCCGTTCTACATCTCAAGTGGTTCTGGAGACAAAAAAGATAGAGAGGGTAACCTGTTCGGCGTGGGCAAGGCTTTCCCGTTTTGGGGGTTCGGAGACGATGCCTGGCAAAACAAGACTGAGTTTACATGGGAAGGCGAAGATCCAAAATATGCGATAGATACCTACTACGGGATGCCACTTCTAAAACGAATAGCGGAAGAGATCGACATCGTTTGGTCGAAATATGGTCACAATTATAGGAAGCGTCCACTAGAAAAGACCACAATTCGAACCAAGATAGACAAAAAAGTCAATGGTGAACTAAAAAGAACTATTGGAATCACTCCCGTGAAAAATACGAAAACTGCCTTGTACGGTCCAGGTCCAGAAAGGAAACGCGACTTTCTAAAGGCGAACATAGATGTAGCCAGAAAAAGGATCGAAGGCGATGTAATGCTCCCAATGAAAAGACCGCCGAAAAAGGACAAGCCTAAGAGACTAGACAGTACATTTGCTAGGGCGGCAAATAAACACGAGCCCGTCTCTGGATGGTATAGTTCTGGAGAAGTCAACCGAACGATGTACACTTGGAATCCTGTCCTCAGTACTAGAGCCAACCACCAAGCTGCTGAGGAAGCAGGCGCACCACGAGGGCCCTGCTGGTGCGGAGTCTACCACGATAGACGCCTCAACTGCCCCAACCGTGAAATGTATCAGCTCAACAAAAACTACTATACAAGCCAGGGCGACAACAATCGAGCCCAGGTCTCAAACTAGCTCTTCAACACCAACTAGTTCTTCAACAAAGAACTCTTCCCTCTAACTATGGCGGACTTGTCAGCAGTCTTTGTCGAGTTCGGCAAGTTCGTAGAGCAAGTCAAACTGGAAGGCAGAAAGGTCTCAGAAAAAGACGTCGAATACTTTGTCGAAAGATTCCTAGACGGAGTACAAACGGGGTTTCCGTACGGCATGCAGTACATCTATACAGCCAACAAGCAAGGCGAAGATGGCAAGCCGCTTTACGACAAGTCTAAGAAGAGCTACCAGGAAATGGTAGACGAAATCACGCCGGTACTGAAAGCACGAACCTTGGAACTAGAAGGCACACTAAGTGACTCTGTACAGCCATTCGATTGGCCTACGAAGCCAGCCACAGTAGAAGAGTACGCACAAGAATTTGCAGTGGAAATGAAAAAAGAAAAAGAGTACAACAACTTGTCAGGCCTAGACCGGAGAAACCACAAGGCTTACCAGAAAGCAATCACGAAAGTGGGAGAGATCAAGTACAGGATAAAGCAGTACATGCATACGGTCGTACCATTCACGGCCAGAATGACCATGTACCACCCGCTAGCAACCGTTCTCTACTCGACTACCACTGGAGACTCCACACTTGCAAGAGGCCCGACAGTCGACTCAGAACAAGCACTCAACGATTTTTCGACCTCAGCGACAGTGGGCGGATCCCCAGCCGCAGAACACGACGGCCTCAGATCGATATGGTGGGTCCCCAGCGAAAGCGGAAAGAATCCGAAAATGGGCGTTGTAGACATAGACAACCCGGGAAACAATGTCACCCAAAAAGACCTAAACAAAGCCGCTAAAAAGGTACACAAGCGACTGAGCGACATAGGGCATCCAACAATCATAATGTACACCGGATCATCTTATCAGGTGTGGTTCGGACAGAGCGAGAACGAACTGATCTCCAACTACACAGAGCTGAAGAACTACCTTAGAGGTCTCTTCCCAGATGTGGGCACCTTCGATAGAGAAGAGTCCATCGACTTGGAACTACCATACCTGGACTTAGCCACAAACAAAGCCAACGGTTTGATCAGGACTTTCTTCTCACTCCACTACCCGTCAGATTCCGGGTCCAAGAAAAAATACACTGGTCTCGCCGCAGTACCAATAGACCCACTCGATCTCGGCACATTCATACCGACCAAGCACGCTCACCCAGAGTATGTCCTCGCTAATTTCGAGATATACGCGTCGTATGTGTCCTCGTTTTACGACAAGATACAGGTCGGGCAAGACTACGAAACGCCGGGAGACACAGAAATAACGCCGTCATGCGCACGACTCCCTAAGCGCTACCCGAAGCACTCCACCATAACCAAATACCTATATGGGGATAAAGACCTCAATACTATACAGTATGCCAATGCAGGAGCAGCGCTAGAAGGAGAAGAGCGAGTACATGCACACCCACTCAGTAGAGGAGTATTGGCAGTGCTAGTGTATGATCCGTCTGGCTCCACCTCACCGGCAGGAATGGTCAAGCAACGAGTCGTCCGATCAGGAAAATCGTCAACCGTAGTCACAGAAAGTGCTCACTCATACTATGTGACTGCAGAAGGCGTAGTGATTTACGACGACTACATCTGTAGAGACCTAGAACGACTTTGCGAAGCTAAGAAGATAAGAACTGCAGTTTTAGTAGGAAGGATCAGCGTATTGGACTCATTCGGAAACGAAGAAGGGGAAAACAACACAAGATTCGCACTGATAGCCAAAGACGGCCTCAGCCCGATGGTGGCTCGACAGATGCGCTTCGTCACAAGTCGTGCTCCGATAGTCGACAACAGCGAAGTACCCATCGAGATCATGGGCGAACAAATCAAGGAGTTCAACACCAAGCGAATAGTGCCCACACAGTACTTCGAGATCGAAGAACCCGTAGGAAGAAAAATCAAGCAACTCTACTCTTCATTCGTAGCGGCAAGAAAGTCCGGAGCAATGATGGTAGAAGGCAAAGAAAGATACCTTATCAAGTCGACAAGAACCCTACAGGGAACTATCGTTGCGATGGACAAAACAGGCAGAGTGTATACTGGCAATGAGATACCTAACGTATACATTGCTGTAGCAAAGCCGTCTTCCAAGTCCGGAATGGAATACCTAATGGTGGCGCTGGCTCAGATAGCTCTAAAGAAAGAAGACCGCATTACACTACGATCAATAGTAGAAGGAGAAGAAGGCAGGAATCTTTTACCTACCCCACGATATAGGCCAGAATGGGAAAACATAATACAGTTCGTCGAACCATCGGTGGTAGTAGAAGTCTCTTACGACGACGTGACTCCGGGCAACATGAATACAATTGCTTCCGCATTCAACAAAGATGGAAGATTCCGGTTATCACCCAAAACACCGACCATTAGCCACCTGATCAATGCGAAAGTTGTAGCAATACTGGAGCATCTCGACCCATTGAGATTGGGAGACATAAACATGTCACAAGAAAAGCTCCTCCAAATAGGGAAGTCACTCACAGCGAAACAATCATTGCTGGGCGCTCTACCGAATCCTCCCAGACTCCTCCCACAATTCATCAGAAGAAACCCCGCATTCTACGGTGTTCCGGAAACACTGACCATCACCATGGGAGGGAAGTCAGTCACTCGGCCCAAGTACGACATGGAAGGAAACGAAGTAGGTACCTTCGTCACCCACCACGGAGGAAGAAGAATAGACTTACCACTTATTGCACAGGGGCCAACACACGAAGGTGAGCGACTACCAGGAGAACTCCAAGCCGCTTATGGTAGATACCTCAAAGACGAACCAGGCCACCAAGTGTTTGTGGACGCCAAGTCGAAGCAAAAGGGATCTCCACCACATTATCGAGTCTCTAACTTAGGGTGGGAATACAATGTGGCCAAGGACGACCCATACGGGATGGGACAAGATGGCAACCAGATCAAATCTTTCGACACAAAACCAAACAACCTCGAACAGATTAAGAGCTATTCTGAGGTAATGGAGATAGCCTCGGGCATCAATAAGCGACAAGCACAAGAAGACATGAAACTATACAAAGGAACATTCTCCAGTATACCAGGAGATCCTAATTCGGAAAACGCGAACTACAGGCAGTTCGATCAGGACTACATAGAAGCATACAAGCTGTCCAATAAAGCGCTAAAAATTTCCCTACAGCCTGTCGCCTTCTCATCGGGTGAGAAAAAGTCTCTAGCCGACAGCATACTTGTGAACCCTCGACCCATCACCGACGATATCTGGCAACACAGAGTCGACGAATATGTCGAAGACTTCAACAAGTGGACTGCTCTCCCAGAACCGAAGGAGACCTGGGAAAACTACGCAATTGCGAAGTTTATGTCGTGGGAAGTACCGATACTGGAAAAAGACCGACTGATGCGTCAGTCTTTCGAAGCGTACGACCTAACCGAGGAGCAAGCGGGTGCGGTGGATCTAAACTACAGACAAGAAGAAACATCCCAACCTTTCGAATCACTACTATCAAACATATACGAGGTGCCGGACGATGATGAAGAAACCGAAGAAAGCATCGAGTGATATCGCCGAAGCACTCAGCTTCCCCAAAAAAGGAGACACCCTCGAAGGGACAAAGGTCTTGGAAGCAAAATACGCTCTCGAAAAGGGAACGATCTTTAGGTACGAGATACTGTTCCCAAAGGGAACCCGGGCCAAAGCAATCCCCTCTCTCCTTTCTACATTCTTCAATACACAGATGGTGGGCACAGAGAGAAGTCTCATTGTTAGGCACCACGACTACGCAGTAAAGGCCAGAAGCACCGGAGTCGCAGTCATCGGCGCAATGCATGTGGTTCCGGTAGCACTAGCGAACCCAGGAATGCAGGAGTTCGACGAAGACTACTCTAAGATGGAAATGACCAATCCAGAAACATACTTCAGAGCATTCGACTGTAAAAATTTCAGTGCACCACAGATGCGAGCAAAGCTATTCTCACTGGTCTCATACATGGGTGAAAACTATGGATACTACGATGGTGAAAAACTGTATCACCGGAGAGCTAGCTTGATTATGCCTAAAATTAAGATCACCAAGGCGGTCAAGAATGCAAAGATGATGTACCACACTCACCCGAGCAGAGACGAGCCAAGCCTTTCTTCTGCAGAAGACTACCTGCTATACTTCGACCTGTCACACAAGCCAAGATCGATAAGAGATTTCTACACCATCATGGCGGACAGGCTAGACCACTTTAAGATCACACCGAAAAAGGGTAGCAAGAAAAACTTCCTCAAGGTTTCAGAGGACAAATTCATCGACGAAGCCAACGCCAAAATAGACGACCTGGAAAAGAAGTGGAGTAAAAAGTACCCCAAAGAATCGTCAAATGATGACGATGACTTGCGATACTGCGAAGCAATCACTAAAGATTTAGTGGCGTGGCTAAACCAGAAGTACGGCTCGATGTTCACCATACAATACAAGTGCCACTACAAGGTGAAGAAGAACCCACCAAAAATGGAAGCAGACGATCTGCACATGAATGATGAATTCTTGAAGAGAGCAATCGTAGACATATCCTCAAGGGACTATGGTTGGCCGGTATCCGATTCCAAGATCGAACCACACGAAGAATATGCATACTGGCATCAGCGATACTACACCATGCACCTCAAGGACACGTACATGACCCTGGGAGTCAATCTGCAGCCAGCAGAAAAGAGAGTCAGCGATGCATTCATGGCCAGACGATTTGCCGACTCTGTGTATTCAAACGAAGAGGCACTCAACTTACTGAACCTTTCACACGACATATCCATGTCTGATCGAAAGGTCAGAGATGGTGGAGGATACACCAGTAGACTCGAAGAACTATGCGCTTACTTCGGAATCACGGAAGAAGCCCTAGAAACACTGACAGTTCTACAAGAAGTCATTCGAGAACACGACATCTTCGGAGAAACCGCACAGACACTTTCCGGAGACTACTACCCACTGGCGCTCCTTTCATACTACTCTATAAATGCAGTAGAAGTCATGAAGAAGGTAAAGAGGAACGAGCTGGACCTAGAGATAGCCAGACTAGAAATATACAACAAGCTCAAGCAACGAATAGGCGACACATTGGGAAAAGTGCTCATAGTCCCCAGAACTAGAAATCCTGAAATCCAATCCCACGTCTTCGTCGACTCACTACTTAACCCCCCAGTCCACCAGCAATCAGTGGAAGCACTGACACAGTTCCCGCCACAAGCATTCGAGTTCCCCGACATCATCAGAGAAGCACTAGATGAGTTCGATCCGGCAAAGTACGATCCAACCAAGAAACTGTTTGGAGAAAAACAGTTGATACTTAGAGTCCGAACTAAGAACGGCATGACAACCATGATGATTTACAGGAGAACTGGAACTGCACAGATCAAGGCTCCTACCATCGAAGACGCAATGGAAGCGGCGCAGAAGGTGAATCGAGCCTTATACACAGTAGGTGCTCGCGGAGTAAAGCTCGACGAAGACTTCACCATTAGCCTGCCCGACGTGGCAAAGAACCCCAGCGAAGCACAAGTGATCACCATCAGCGGACCGTCTGGATCAGGGAAGTCGACAATGACTAGGAACCTCTTGAAAATGCTACCTAACGCTAAGACCATTCCTAGTATCACCACGAGACAACGAAGAAGGTCTGACAAAGTCGGAGAAAAGATACACGTCTCTCCCGAAGCATTCAAGAAAATGATGACCACGGGCGAGCTCGTAGCGGTTCAGTTGCAGAAGAATGGCCACTACTACGGTAAGCGAAGATCGGATTTCAAGCACAAGGGGTACATCATCATAGACGTCTCCCTTTCAGGGTTCAACGCATTGAAGAAAACATTCCCAGGATTATTCTCAATATACCTAGAACCAGTAGAAGACCCTAAGACAATAGAACAACGACTGATCAGGAGAGGAGACATCTCCGTAATGGAAGCTAAGGGCAGAGCTCAGAACATACCATCACACATAGAAAGTAGCAAGAAGATAGACTTCGACGCAAGAATACTCACTCGACGAGGCCAGTTCGATAAAGCCTCACTCACTGCGTTCCAACTGATACCCAAGAAGAATCCAGACACCGCCGAGGGAAGACTGTCTGATCTCACCATGCTGGCAACCCACACAGTCGAGGAACTAGACAACCCTGACGATCTTCCCACTATACAGCAATGTGCAGATTCCGTGACCCGTGAAAACTTTCTAGGTGGAGGGGCTTTCGGAAAGGTGTTTGAGATACCAGGCACCAACTACCTGTTCAAGGTAAACAAGCGTTCACTTGGAGACTCCAAAGGAATCCACCCAGAGTGGAAAAAGCTAATTGAATACTTAGACGGCAAGATAGACTCCTATGCTTACCAAACAGTGGGCGTTACACGCTATAGAGTAGACTACGGGATACCATTTGAAGTTGGGCAACCAAGAGCATGGCTAAAGAGAGAAAACGGCGGCCCCGAACCAGACACAGTCATGAACAAGGTAAAGGGATACACAATTGCGTCCAAGATCCCTCAAGCAAGGTATGAAGGAAAGGACAAATTCAAGCAACGCCAACAAGCACTTAGAGGCGAAAAGAACTTCTATCCCGAACAAAAGATAGACGCCTACTATGAGCATGTTGAGAACATATCGAAGATGCCGCAAGAAAATGTCAACGAATTAGTTAGACAAATGGCCTATCTGATAAGCAAAGGAATCCCGCAAGACATACACTCGGGAAATATGATCTACGATGTTGAAGAGCAAAAGATCACGCTAGTAGACTGGTTCTGGGACGAACAGCAAAAAGGAGGAACTGTCTACGGAAACTCGCCTAGTATGACCGGCTTATTTGAGCGAACAATAATGGTACAATGGCAGCGTGGAATGCTGCAGTACTTCGAGGATCTAGTCTGGCACGACAGATTTTCGAAAGCACACGACAAAGTGATACAGGCGAAAGAGCCCTTCAAGAAACAAGTGCTATTGTGGCTAGACAAGGTAGTTGCAGCGTTTGAAGCAAACAAAGTTAAGCGAGGAAGATACGACTACATCAATAGCTTCTTCAGTGGCACAATAAAAGAAGGAGAATCTTACGAAGTAGCCATACGAAGAGCAATCGAACGACCAGGAAGAGAACAGCATGGCGATTTCGAATTCGTTGACAGAGGAAGATATGAGTTGCTAGAGAACCCTAAGAAAGACCTATTCGATTGGTTTGAAGACTGGGCCAAGCTCATCAACATGAAGAACAAGGAGCTCAAAACCTTCCTCGACTCAGACTGGGGCAAGGTAGCGGGACTATCGCCAGAAGAAGCAAAGAAGCTTGGCATCAATAGTGGCCGTACTAGTGGAAGGCGTATTCTAGCTATGCGTAAGAAACTAGGACTAGGCGGACCTAAAGACTACATCAAAGGCCCACGACACTTAGAAGACATGTATGCAAAGGCAATAGACAACTGGACCGGCCCTGCTACAAAGAAAGGAACAGACTGGTACTGGTGTACTCGTCAAGTGAGATTCAACAAGAGGTTCATGGGCGATAACTTCGGTGAGCGTAAAGGCCCACTAGTCAAGAAGCAAAAGACTCAGAATCAACCTAGCCGTAGACTACTCTCACTATGGGTATGGGGTCACGATCCTTGGAGGTACGCCCGCAAGAACGGAGTGAACCGCATGCCTAAGTGTCCCGATGTACCTTGGGTTGGCCGCACTGAGAAAATCAAGTACGGTAAGATAGAGGTTATTCCAGGCCCAAGAAAGAACCCGCCCGTTAAGTTGGTTTCACGGGCAGGAACGGATGACAATGTCAGCCGCTTTTTTAACAAGAAAACCGGAGAAGAACTGACAGGGAAAGTTTTCGACAGCGCCACGATAGACACAAAAGGCGGAGTATCTCTAGAAGTAGGAGAAGAAACAAGTCCAATAGAGTTAGTAGGAGTTAAGCGTCAATACAATGTGGCGAAGTTAAACGATAGGGGAGTAGTTCAAGTTGATGGCGGTTCAAATCGATTATTTGAAAAAATTGATTTCAAACTACCAGTGCATCTAGAGCACGACCCAATGTCGCTCGGAGAGCCCTCCGCATTCATAAGCACAAGAGGGGTTTTGATTTTCGATAAAAGTGAAGATAACTACACACTAGTCAAAAGGAATGAAATAACTGACTGGCAAGGTGGATCGAAATCCGACTCACCTCTTCTCGTACCTCTTTACAAATATGCAAAGGTCGTGAAAAGAACACCCGGAGAACACGGCAGACCAGTAGAGAACCCCATGGCACCCGGATACCAATCGTACGGGTGGACCACCCAAGACTGGCGTTCAATCAAAGTAAACAACAAGGGTGAAATAGACTACTCTCAAAAGTGTGGAGCAGAAGGAACCAAGACCCCAAGTGGATCACCAAGACTATGCTTACCCGCCGCAGTAGTCAAGTCACTGATACGGACAGACTCAGGAAAGGACGTAATTAGAACACAAGCTAGAAAGAAAGCACGAGCCAAGAAAGGCGAACGAGTCCCATGGCATCCAAGAATCAAAAAGATCTGGAAGCGCATCGAAGACAAAACGGTGAAGGATAGGCCGAAGTCTAATCCTCCGGTCGACAAGGTTTGGGTAAGGAACGCTAAAAGGCAGGTTTGGACAGAGGAGGGCACACTTGATTTCATGGGATTGGAGTCTGCTCCATACGAGAGTTTTACATATAGATACTACATCTATGAAGCAGAAAACAAATTAGCATTCGCTGAAATCACTCACACACCCGAAGAACGAAAAGTGCGCCTCGACCTGATAGGAGTTGCTGACGATGCTCGAGGAAAGAAATACGGAGAAGCCCTACTTGCCAGGATAAAAGACGACCACCCTGGACACACCATCACATTGGTACGCTCATCACGTTCCGCAATAGAGGGAGTCGAAAACATTTTGGGCAGGAGAGCATCACCTGTTCCAGATGACGTATTGAAAGGATGGTATCAGCGAAACGGGTTCCGTGCTTTGATGAGCGAGGTTGGCAAACCGGTTTGGGGGACCAGCGAACAAGGGCGTCGAAAGATCATCAGCCGAGGAGAGGAACGAGAATCGGCAAGAATGGTCGCAATCAATCCACCAGAATGGAGACACGGAGAGTTCTCTGAAGAAGACCCGTTCGAAGAGTACTTCTGAAATACCCGAAGAAAGTAAAACGGTACATGGCGGCCATCTCCACTCGAATGGTCGAGGCAGTGAAGGACCGGCACTCGGTCGTCCTCGGCATGACCCGTTCAGGAAAAACGTGGTTCACAGGTAAGATGCTGAAGAAGCTCCAAGCAAAAGGAGTACACACGATATTCGTGGATCCGAAGCACGATGCAGACTATCAGGATCTAGGCGTAGTTTGCTATTCCCCAATAGAAGCATACGCACTACTGTTGAAGAAAACACCAGCCATCGTAATGCGTACACCGGCCACCAGTCCGGAAAATGCAGAAGCACTGGACAGGTTAGTCGAGCTACTTTTCCAACTACAGAAGACTCCGGGCTTCAGAAGAATACGAAGAGTCGTTGCCATAGACGAACTACAACTTTACGCTAAGAAAGGAAACTCTAGAGCAATAGAAATGATATGGACCGTAGGAGCGGGTGTAGGTATAACCGGCGTAGCCTTAACACAAAGAATGCAACTTCTAAACGACACAGCTTACACACAAAGCGAAAACAAATTCATCTTCAAGATCGACGACCGACCCGAGTACCTGCGAAGTAAAAACTTAGATCACTACCCAAGAGACTTCTTTTTCGATGAAATGAACAAGTACTGGTTTTACTACACCATGGGTGGCGGAGGATGGAAAAAACACGAACCGCTGACGGACGACAAACCTAAGAGGAAGAAGAATCTGCGACTAAACAGATGGTAGCGATAACAGTCACTGACGCTTTAGATTCTCCTGGATCCATTCGATTCGCTAAAGAATTGAAGGCTTCACTAAAACTACGAGGTATAGAGAGCACTCTACTGTTTCCACCTGTTTCCCAAATAGTAGTCGACTACAACAGCGTAGAAGCAAAGAACTCTCCCTTCATCAAAGAGTTCGATAGTATAGTATCTAAGAGATCCTACCATATAGACATAAGATCATTCGACCCTACAGAATCAGGGACTGGCACCGGTTCTCTGGACTTCATAGTAGCAAACGCACCAGGTGTAACAGACGAAGGACTAAACGATTCAGTAATCGGCCACCTCAACAATTTTAGCGAAGTAGACGACAAAGCAATAGACTACTCTTCCATGTATTGCTCAACTTACGCTAAACTCGTGCTAGGCGTACCAACAATATGTATCCTACTCAATACTGAAAGCGGGGATCTTTTTCTGGCTGCGGCGGACGAGCTGGCTGAACTGGTTGAGCAGACCTATTGAGCGGAGCGGGACTATTCCTGAAGAACCATTCTGGATTGTTTTCTATCATCCATTTGAGACATTCGAGACCCAAATTCAGCGCGTGTGACCGACTTCTGACTTGTCTACGCATAGTCAATTGATCGACAAAATCGTAAAGTTCACGATCTAAAGTAGCACTGACTTGTACAGAGTTGACTCTTATTTGGCGCTCTCTGCGATTACTCACCGAGATGCCTCCATGTTGTATGGGAAGGATACGACCTGTATAACAATTGCGTCACACCAACTACCATAGCAATCTAACGATCAAGATAGAAGTATCACTACAAGATACTAGCCGACTCCCTTATATGGGCAACGTGTATCGGAAACTTGAGTGCCATGCCTCTGCAAGAAGTTGTGATCTTAAACCCTCGCAGACCTGCAAAGCGACGAGCCGCCAAGAAAGCTGCGAGTCGGAAGACCACAAGTCGAAGGAAGGCAAGCACCAAAACCCGAAAGGGAGGAAAGAAAATGGCTAGACGAAAGACTACAACCAGACGCAGAAAGACGGCGGCTCGTAAATCTACGACCCGACGCCGTGCACCAGCACGAAGACGAAAGACTACTCGTAGAAAGACTACGACCCGTAGAAGAAAGTCTCCTGCAAAGCGCAGAAAGACTACTCGACGAAAGACTACTCGCCGAAGAAAGTCTCCTGCAAAGCGCAGAAAGACTACTCGACGAAAGACTACTCGCCGAAGAAAGTCTCCTGCAAAGCGCAGAAAGACTACTCGACGAAAGACCACTCGCCGAAGAAAGTCTCCTGCAAAGCGCAGAAAGACTACTCGACGCAGAAGAACCACTCGCCGAAAGTCACCTGCACGACGCAGAAAGACTACTTCCCGACGAAGAAGAACTGCACGCAGAAGAACTGCACGACGCAGATCAACCACTCGCAGAATGAAGATGCCTAAGATGGGCGGCTTCACCAAGTTCCTCAAGGCTCACTTGGACACCTCTGCTATCGGTGTTGTTCTCGCTGGATTGGCTTTGCCTGCTGTGACCTTCATGGTTGCTGACAGACTCAACCTCAGCAGTAAGCTTCGTAATCTACCTGTGGTCGGTACCGCTCTAGCTAACCCATTCGGTCAAGCTGCTCTCGGTATCGGTGCTATGGCTGTACTCAACTATGGACTTGTCTCGGCAAATGTCATGAGCGAGAAGACAGCTGTTGCTGCAGGAACCGTTGCTATCGGTCTCTTTGCTGCACAAGCATTGGTCCGACAGTTCCCAGGAAAGGTCTCTGAGCTCTTCCCATTCGCTGACAGCGTGTCCACACCGGCCGCTATCAGCGGCTACCGTGGCGGATACCTAGGCTACCTAGGCAACGCACACGGCGGTATGGGCGAGATGGACATGCTACCTGCTCCACAAAACGAGCAGCTCTTCGGCATGGGATCCGCTCCTAAAGTGAACGTCTTTTGAGACGGGAACTAGGAACTAGCTACCAACTTCAAAGAACCATCTCCCTGAGATGTCCGAGTGTGGCGACACACTGACAAAAAGCGATCTCGCTTGGCCCCTGCAGAGAGGGCCAAGTGAGATGCAGCTCTGACCTCATCAAGGTCACCTTCGGGTTCCTTGGTGGGGTCTTTTTTATTTTCTCGGTTTTCGATCAAAAGCCGTTCGAAGACAATCCTTTACTAGGGGAACCAACTGAAGACAGATTGCCCGGGGAACCACCGGGCTGACAGTACCCTGGGTAGGCTTTCCTCTTCACCGCCTGTTTCATGCTGTTGGCCCACTTAGAATCCTCTGCGCCTGTGGAAGCGATCTTTTTCTTGTTGAGTAATATAGGCATCAATAGACTTAGCATCAATAAGACTACCATTAAGAGTTCTAAGTACAGTGCTACGAATATACTGCACGGGCTTGATTCCCGCTTGCTCCGCTTCTTCTAGTATCCTAACCCAGTCTGCAAGATCAAATCTAATAGTTATCTGCTTGGAAGCTGTGCGCTCGACCATGTAGTGACGATAACATCCACACTAAAAAGAATGTCGCTAGAGATTCAAGCGAATTCGTTTAAGTCGACTACTTCATATACTCACTTAGCTACCCCAGAAATAAGTCCGACCCCAACAAACGAGGGAACGACCCAAAAAAAGGAGAATAAACCATGGAGCTAAGACCCTACTACGACCGCCCGACTGGACAGATCAAGTCATACCTGTCCCTTATTGAAACGAAAATCGCCTCGAACTTCCCTCACTGGGGAACTGGTTCGCAAGGCGTGTGGCCGAAAGGCGACTACGGTAAGGGTATCCTCCGTGCTGACCAGTTCTCGATCTTGGGAACATTCGGCCAATGGCTTATCCCTTCGTCCGGAAGCACAGGCAACCCTAACTCAGTTAGCGTTGACTCCTTCGGATGGGCTAGCAAGACACTTTCGTTCAAGTCTCTAGAAGAATTCTTCTACTTGATCATGGGAATTCAATACCCAGTTACTCCATTGCTCATTACAGAGCACCAATGGGCCATCTCTGGAATCGAAACGCCTGTTCTAGATCAGCAAATCTTCGAGGTCCTCGAAGAACCATTTGTGTGGTACGAATCACCAATCGTTGTTGAACCAGAAAAGAACATCAACTGTTCCCACCGTGTTGTCGGTGGCGCTGCTACCTTCGGTAACTCTACTATCTCTGGTGCAGAGAAGTGGAGAGTCATCGGTAGCGTCGTAGGACAACACCATGAATTGATTCAGCTCACCCAGAACATCGGAGAGTTGAGCTGATTCCCTCACGGGAATAAGCATGGATAATGG
>UEXM01001429.1_pt1 | contig 20341 bp, 15 predicted proteins | sample 1796661 | NCBI WGS metagenome assembly UEXM01 (sample SAMEA4772469, study PRJEB27181) | metagenome | reverse complement strand
GATCGAAGGTAAGCATAGCCTCATCGAACTCTTCGTTCAGATGCTCGTGGGCATCCATGATGATGTCCTCAGGTATGTAGCTATCTGGAAAGCTGTCGGTGTAATGTATGTGGTAAACGTAATCTATCTCCTCCCACTGTACAGGCTCTGGGATGTATCCCATCATCCTAGGTTGTATGTTCTCGTTTCCGAATACAGCACAAGAATCCTGCCCTACAATCACGTACTGTGAAAGCAGGCATAGTATCAGGAGGGCTAGCCTCATTGCACTTGGTTCTTAGCTAGAAGAAGTTTTACTTCTTGAACCTCTCTCAACAGCTGCTTTATATCCTCTTTAAACTCAGAGTTGTCGGCCTCAAGAACGGCAACACGCGCTGAAAGCTTATTGTAGTCTGCTTGAAATTTTATCCACCCACCGACTAAAGCACCCGCCACCGCTAAAAATTCAAAATGACTTAGGTTTTCAGGCATTATTTCTTATTTTTTCTTACACTTCATGCATGAACAACTAGAAGAAACAGATCTCATTGGGGTAATGAATCCTCCATGTTCGTTTAAACGCTGTGTTTGATTTCCGTATGTGTTGAGTTTAAGTTTAACCGCGTCTGGGTCCATCATGAACCTCTCTTCAAGCATACGCCTGACGTCTTTTGCATCCATGCCTAAGTCCTCAAAGAGTTTGATGTACGTTGGATCGACACCCGACTGCGTAGCCCTCCTAACATCTTCGACAGTCCCAAGATCTTTTGACATGCCGAGACCCTTACTCTGGATGATGTCATCCACTCTTGCTTGCCCAAAGATATCGTCTATCTGATTTTCAAACTTAGCAACATTATACATCTCAGCTCCCATGGCTTCGTCGGCAACTTCTTGAGCCCTTCCTTGTAGGTTTAAGAAACCCTGAGTGTCATCTGCCCCTGCTTTTCGTAGGGTTCTGTCTGCTACGTACTGTAAGTTCTCTGTTGCTCTTCTCTCCGCAAGCTCTTTCATAGGGTCGATAGCCTCCATGACAATGTCCTTAGCTTTCTTGCTTGCTAGCTCTTTAGATGATAGCCCAGAAATATAATCAGAGATCATCTTAACACCCTTCTTCCCAATGCTTTGGAATACTTTAGGTCCAGCAAATGAAAGGAGCTCAAACACGGGGTTCACTTGTTCTAAACCAGCTGGATCAGCATAGTACATTCCCCCTGGCTGTTCCATTAGAAGCTGTCTTTCAAGACGGTTGATGTTATCCGCACCCATAAAGGGGTCATCTTCAATTTGGCTCGCTAGAATAGCACCGAGGTTAGGTGCGTTTGTGTTTGTGGATTCTCTTGCAGCCACCAATGCCTTTAGCGGGTCACCGTTAAATCCTCCAACTTGGTATTTTTTAATCTTCATTTCTTAGACTTTTCGATCGTCCTTCCAGCAAAGTATGCCCCGAAGGAGGTAAGCATAAGTATCTCTAGCAAAGATACGTAACTATCCTTGACGTTAAATGCCAGAGAATCAATGCTATCTATTACCATGGTGGTGCAAAACACTACCATCAGGGTGATCAATGTGACTGGGCGAATCAGCTTAGCTAACTTGACATCACTACCCATGTCAGCCTTCCACCTTTCAGTCACGTTGTTTTGATAAGCTATCTCCGCATCCACTTTGGCCTTTGCTTCGGCAGGGTCAATGCTCGGGTCTTTATCTAACAGATTCTTTACAACCCCTAGAGCTCCCTTGTTAGGAAGTAAATCACCTACAGTGTTAAGGACCCCTGGAGCCTTAGACCTAAGCCAAATTCCAAGCTTGGTATCTTTAATCTTTTCTTGGTGCATTGATAGGGGTGGTTATATCATTTATAACTTTAATGGCCTGCGTCCTAGACATACCGCCCCAATCCATAAATGCTTTAGCTATATCAGCTCTACTGACTCCTAGCCTTTGTGCTCTTTCGGAAAGCTCGTACATCTCCTTCTGAATTTTTTTAGCTGCGTCGTTAGCCTGATCAAGATTATCATACTTCAATCGCTTTGCTTCACTGAGCCTATCCTTAAGCTCTTTAATTTTAAACTGAGACTGCTTTAGAACATCCACGTTGTAAGGCTTAAGACCTGTAAGCTGTCCTATTGTTTCCGTGGGGCTGTTGTCTGCTTTGTATATCTTTCGAATTGAAGTAACGGTTCCAGGCTCAAATACTTTGTAAGCATAAGACAACAGATTAGCAGCCTTATTCACATCAGTATCTTCTTCGTTGTAGATGCTTCTTCCGTAGTCATCTTGATTCCCGTACATATTAAGGAGCCTTTTTGTGGCAATGTCAGTATCAATGAACGGAGCGAATATTTCTACGATCCCTTTAGAGAATCCGTTAGTGCTGAAAGCATTAGCTACCTTATTAATTCCCCCATATGGGTCCGACGCCGAAACATCTATATAACTAAACTTTCCGTCTTCAACGTTAAAAAGAAATGCGTCTGAGTTCTTTGACCAAGGAGCAACAAAGTACTTAATGTCATTCTGTTTCTGCTTCTCTTCCTCAGAGTCAACCATCGACCCAAACAGACCCATGACTCCAGCGCCAGCAGCCGTGCTAGCAACACCCAATGCAGCAGTCTTGATGCCCATATATGAAGCAGCGCCGAGTAGTCTTTTCAATCCTATGCCCACTAGCTTTTTGTTTCCAGTTCTTGAACCCTCTGCAATTTCCTGCTTGCCAATCGCAATTGTATTGTATGCAACCCTATATGATTCAGCTTGAAATGAAACAAAGTTTCCAATGAGTGGAGACTTCCTGAGCATCTTAATGGCCTCTGGTACCCTGCTGTATGTTGGGTAAGTGTTCTTAACTATCTCGGCCACTTTACTGTCAAGTTGAGCTATCTGGTCAGCGCTTAGTTCTGATGGCTTCTTACCAAACATAGCTTCAGAGTACCTATTCTTTTCATTTTCAAATGCTACGATCTTAAAGAAGTCATCCTCTGCTTGATAAAGATCCTCAAGTTTTTTCTTTCCTTGTAATCCTTTTCGCTTTGCAAACAGCGACGCTTTCTTAAGTCTGCTTGCGTCGTTGCTAAGTTTTTGATCGGACAGCCTACTCATCAGTGCGTCGTCAAAGTCAGCATCCTTAAACATATCTCTTATCTCACCCAGTCCAGCACTTTGCTTTATAATTCCAAGCTCTATATATTTATTTAACTTGGCATTTAACGCTTCGTTATCGCTTTTCCCTAGGTCGTTCTTAATAAGCCTGAAAGCTTCACCCATTTGAGTGAAGTCAGTATGACCGTTAACAAGCATAAATCCAAGATTACCTGTTACGTTTTTGGAGTGAGTGCCAAACGACGCGATGGTCTTCATCCACTTAACAGTAGCAATGACCTTCATGTAGTTTTCGAGGAGTGCGTTAGACTGGCTTACAGTACTATCAAATTGTTCCGCTATCTCCTTGGTTGTGTACATGCCATTCAAGGGAGACATGGTTTCACTCCCTTCAGCTGCAATCTGAACGCTGAAAGGTGGATTTGGTTTGTCAAATAAGAACACCCCTTCACCAATACTCTTTACGCTGTTCAAGAACTTGGCGCTTTCTGCTGCTGCAACCATACGCATTACAGACCTAGCGTAATTTTGCATTGGATCAGTATACTCACCCATCAAAGCTCTAATCTCAACGGGTATATCCTTCTGCTTCTTCAACATGTTAAGATCCTTAGACCCTAATCTACCCTTGCCAATAAGATTAAACGCCGACTCTTTATCTAGGTATTTGTCTACGTAACCATCTACAACAGACTCTAGGTAAGCATCCTCATCAAGTCCTTTGGGATTTTTGAGCGGGTCCTTTGCGTCCTTTATAGCCTGAGCACGCTCTCGCTCCCTGATAAAGTTCTTTGCTCTGTTTATTGTGGCCTGCCCCTCCTCCGCTTCAAGCTCTGCTCGCAAAGCCTTTGGGTCGTCGAACACTCTGTATGATCGGGTAAGGTACTTACCTATATTCATTGTGACGGCGTCTAGCCTAGACTCATTAATCACCCCTTCATTTATGAGCTGTACACTCAATCTATCTATCTGCGCTCTTAGTTCATTAGCGAGGTCCATCGCTTCTACACTAAGGTTTCCAGCACCACCTCCCCTTAAGTAGTTGTCGAAGTCATTAACAAAGCCTTGTTGATTTTCTTTAGGCACGGAACTGTAAAGCCTGTTAAACTTCTTGGTTGTTTGATCGACCACATTAAGGGTCTTAGCAATTTTAGCATCCTTAGCTTCCTTTCTCAAGAAAGTGCTCTTCGATAAGAACGATCGAGCCGAAAAGTATCTCCTTTGAAATCCAGTTCTTCCCGTGAGTATATCAGCAAAGAATCTCTTCGGTGATTTTAAAAGCTTTTCAAGGGCTGGTGTCTTAACATACAGATCCTCCTGGTTCTTCCTATCAGACATCTCTTGTTTAGCCTGCTCGTCAACACCAGGGGAGTCAGTTTCAGTAGCAGGAGTATCTTCCTGTATTAACTCGGAGGCTGTTGTCTCAGGTGCTTCGCTAGGTACTTCATCCGCTTTGACCTCGGCATCATCAATAACTGCTTCAGCCCCGCCCGCGAGGTCTTCTTGTTTTCTTCTGACGTAATCGTCGTGTTCTCTTTGGAATTCTTCATCCTGTTCTAATATTTCGTTTACCCTTTGCTCTTGATCTGGGCTTTGAGCTTGATCAAGAAGTATTTGATATGCAGCATCCTGAGCTTCCTGACCTTCAAGCATGGTCGTGTTTCCCTCGGAGTCCTTCAGTGAAACCCTAGACACCTCTCCGTTTTCGTCGTAATCTATACCACGAGTAGGAAGATCCCTCTGTATACCAAACTCATTGCCGTCGTAAACAATATTTCCGTCTGGAGTTATTTCAATCTGAGACTTGTCCTCAGTTAGTTTTAGATCAGACATAGGGCTGTCCATTACTTCATCGGCATTTCCGAGGTCTATAATCTTGTCGTCAGTCTCAATGACCACCCTGTTTCCATACTCAGTATCCCTTCTTAGCTCACCCTTGGTACCGTCCTCCATAACCACTATTCGATTAAGCTGTTCGTTTACCGTCGGGGTTGTTGGGCCTTCTTCAGAAGCAGCTATTGGCTCATCGTATCTGGAGTTTATTACTTCAATTTCCTCATCAACCTTTGACAGCCTACGCTTTGCTGACTGAGTATCGGAAGACGCAAGTCTCTTTCTTTCCTCCTCAAGCTCAACAAGCCTGGACTTGTCAGACTCTTCAATACCATCTGGAAGTACATCCTCTATCAATGATCTTTTCATCTTAGATGACACCTTATCAGAAGTGGCTTGATCATTGTCGATGCTTATGTTGGCAGATTTTAGTTCATCAGGGGTCGCTGTGTCAACAAAGTCCATTAAAGTCTCAGCGTCTACCTCGTCACCATTTACAGAATAAACGGGCTTGTTTGCTGAGGTTGTGGATTTTCTTATGGGCTTGCTGGTGTCCTCTATATCCTTAGTCTTTTTCTTGCCCAGGTAAGTTGAAGCAAGCGTGGCAGGTAATCCACCAAGTCCTGCTGCACCCTCCATAATTATCTCCTCAGCAGATTGAGGTTGATCAGCGGCGACACGAGCGGCTGACTCACCAACGCCCCCCAGTACAGCCTCGCCAGTAGCCTCGGCAGCCACCACACCTAGATTAGCTAATTTTGTTGTGGCTTTTACAGCTCTAAATGAACGCGAGAGAACCGCGCCTCCTATGGCATCAATGGCAGATATAGTCTTTCCTCTTTTTACAGATCGGTTTCTAATTCTTTTATAAGCTTCGTCATCTGAAAGAACGGATAGGACATTTTCTGGGCTAAACTCCCTGTCCCCTAGCTCTTCTTTCAGGAATTCCGTGAAAGAACTAAGCGCCTCGACCTCATACCCAGCAGCGGCCATGGCAAAAGGAAGCGACCTAGCTCCACCAAGTAAGGCGCCTGGTGCTGCGCCAACTCCCCCAGCAAACGACCCAAGTCCCGCCCCAGTTCCAACGCCAAGACCGACCACCTTTGATGCCTCTTTTAAAGACCGTCCATTTAGCATCCCAGCCATGGATTCAACCATGACCTCTGGAAGTACGCTAAGGTTATCTCCCATTGCGGCGAACGTACCGAACCAATCCCCATACTTTTCTTTGTACCCCTCAAGGCTGTTGGAGTAACTCATCATCTCGTCGCTTTGACCTATCGAAGCTACTTCTTCGTTGTAATCATTAATCGACTGAACGTACTTAGATACATTTTCTAAGTCAACATTAGATTGATCAGCCATAATTTGGTAGGTCTCATCAATCGTCTTGTTTCTGGATGAACCTCTAGATATAGCCCTAGCCATATCATCAGCAAAATCACCGATAACGGGGATTGCGTTTATAAAGTTTCCCGCATCACCCTTCAGGAACTGTTGTTCTTTAGGTTTTGCTACACCATAATCCGAATCTCCAAGTCCTTTCGGCTCGACTTGATTTGTATCCGAGGTAGACTCCGTAGAAACCTCCTCCAAAAGAGATTCTTGCTGTGAATTTGGTTTTTTTTTTACGCTACCGAAATAAGAATCATAGAACATGTCCTTGCTCAAATCAGTCAAGTCTTGTTCCACGACGTAACTCCACAGACTCTCGAATTTTTCTGGCCTAGAGTATGCGTCAAAAAACTCCTGAGCATCTAGGTCAGTCATGTTCTGAGAACTCATGTATCCATATAGCTCTTGATACTTATCGTCCATAATTCTTATCCGTTAAACTTTTTGGCGGTAGTTTCTCTTGCGGGGCTTTTACCCATAGCGGAATCGATCATAGCCTCGACAGTGGTGGGCTGACCTGGAGACCAGTCTGCATACGTTGACCTAAGGATAGCATTTAACTCCTTAATCTTAGCCTGGTGCTCTGGATCTTTGAGGTCAAGGTATACGTTAGGTATTTCCTTCCTTTCAATGTCGTTGTAAAGACCAGAAAGTTCTATATAAACATTACCAGCTCCATCCTTTACAACTGCGATAGCTTTTGGGTTTGCCTGTACTGCAAATGGAGTAATTGTGGGCTGTCCTTTGAGGTCAAGTTCCCCTTCCTTCTGCCTATACTGCAATGGAATTAAATCAGTAATGTCAAGCTTTGGAACAGACTGTCCAGTGAGATGAATAGAAGGAAACGAAGTAGCCTCTACATTCATTGGGTCTGACACGCGCTGAGTAGCCCTAGCGTCAATGGCGTACTGAGGTATATAAGTACTTTCCTTTAGGGCTTCTCTTTTTATAGCCCTGGATTTATCAGTCTGAGTGGGCTTGTAGGCTGTAGGTTTGTTTTGATCTAACCAAGCATTTCCAGCGTCTTTCGCCCACGAATCAAAGGCCGCGTTCCTATGAGTTTCATTTCTCAAAACAAAGTTTGGGTCTAACTCGCTGAATGGATTGGACTCTTTATATTTCCTGACGTAGTCTCTAGCCGCCTCCCTCTTTAGACTCTCGTCGGTAAGCACTTCTTGCATGGCCCACTCAGAAGCTTCTTTCTCGCTACTGTGCTTGTCATTTGGACCCTTTGAATCGTAGAAATCAAACCCTCGTAAAATCTTGCCTGGAGTTAATCTAGGCATAAAAGGATCTAACGGTTGAGACTGAAGGTACTCCTCGTATCCATTAGGCACAGCAGATTCGTTGAAAGATAATGAACCTACTGGAGATTCCAACTCAGCTAAGTTAATAGCGTTCTCTTTGGTTCCATATTTCTCGTCGATAAAGTCATCCTCAAATTTAAACGCCCCGCCCATGGCCTCGCGCTTGTATCCACCCATGAACGTACCCATCTTAGGGTCATCCTTAGCGCTGCCAAAATTTTCAGTCTTGTATGTCTCTCTAGCGTTTATGAAATCTTTAAGCTGTTGTGTCGCCTGCTTAAACTTTACCACCCCCTCGTTAGAACTAGCAAAATTATCTAAGTTCTCGCTCAAATGATTTGCCCACTGACTAGCATATGAGTAATCCCTTCCAAACATACTGGACCTATCCGCATTCTCTATAAGAGCCGCCATTTCTGAAGCCCTAACCTCCCTATCGGCCCTGTCTTTTTCAAACGAACTCAGCTGATCTTGAAACCCTTTAAAAGGATTGGATGGTAACGACGTGCTGTACTGTATTTTTGCGTTTCTCATGCTTGTGCTTTCATTGCGAACTCGATCATAAGTTTGCGAAAGTAAGGGGACTGCTTGGAAACCTTTTCTTGCTGCTCTGGATTTAGAATAGCCTCACCGCCCGTCATCTCAGCAATCTTAACTCCCTCCTGAACTATGTCAATAGGATTGTTTTCGTGAGAAAATTGACCTGGAGTAACCATACCCTCTTCCGCTTCAATAGGATTTCCATTTGCGTCATATCCAGGCAGCCCAGCAAACAGCTTAGCCTTCATGTCTGCACTATAATTGCTTCCAGCCATTCCGCCGCCACCGCCACCGAATCCACCGAATCCGCCACCAGCTCCAGTGCCACCACCGCCTCCGCCTGTGCTCTTAAAGGCGTTAGCTATAATGTCTGCGTTTCCAAAAAGTGACGATATCGCATCAATGTTAGCTGACTGCTTGTTTCTTCTCATTTGATCAATGACATTTTGATTGGATTGAGCGGCGCGTTGAGCTGCGTCCATCTGAGTGGTAGCTAAGTTCTGATCAAAATTAGTCTGAAGATCAGAAGCTCTTTGCTCTACACCAGCAAATGTCTTTAGGGCGTCTTGCATTTGATTAAACGACTTGGATTCAATATCCATGCGTCGTTGAGCAGATTGTCTCTGAGCACCACTCAATCCGCCAAGCAAGGCTTTAGAACCAGCCGTTTTCAAAGCGTCTACAGTAGAAGCTTCTTGCTCAGCCGCAATCTGGCGGTTCATGTCGGCTGCTGGGTCTTGCTTTGATGTTGCTAAGAACTGACGAAAACTATCAGAAACACCAAACGAAGGCATGTCTTTTAGTAAGTTCTGGTACTGCTTCTCAGCTTCTAGCTTACGACCTTCAGCTAGCTCAGTCTCTGTTTTTGCAACTTTACGACCGCCAAAATACTCAGCAGCCATGGGGCCTAGTGTTGTTATCAGCGTTATAGGATCAATAGCCAAGGAAAGCCCTGGGTAATCAAGAAAAAATAATTCTTTTATAAAGTCAGTCATGTTCCTACAAATATAGTTATTATCGTCCTAATGGGTGGTGAGACTTAGATTCGGTTGTATGTACGTTAATGCAGTAGAGTTCTTGCTGACTGGACTGAGCAGTGCTCAATATAAGATTCAGCGTCATAAAGTGTCCGCGCATGTCGTCTCCGTCGGTAGTCACCTTAAAGTAAAGCTTTTCTGAAGCTTCTGGCCCTGCTACACTAGACAAGGTAGTAATGGTGCCTGCGCTTAAGTCAAACGAGGAAACAGTAGATTGAGCGTCAACACTACCAGAAGCCCTCTTGTAGACACCATCGGAATCTAAGTAGTAAAGAGGTGTTTCCGAAAGCAAGAAAGGAGCCCTGTCCAGCCTAGCCATTTTTGTGACGGTGGATACATTGGAATCTGAACTTACAAACTCCCCTGCATAAACATACTTAACGCTTTCATCCTTGGGCATTGCGGCATAGTAGGACCCTTCTTTTTCTATGAACTTTGGTGAGCTTGCTGAAGTTGATCCGTAAATAACACCAGATGTCTGTCCTAAACTCGTAGTCGCTTTAGTTGTCATTTCCCATCGAGCAGAGTCTCCTTCGTAAGATATCGCGTTGAAGACCTTTACCCTTGATGGAAACATTTTAGAAACCACCTCAATCTTTGATGCATATTTAGTTCCGTAAAATCTATTGTGGTTAAGCGCATCGTTGTGCTCCCAGAAAATATTATTTCCGCTAGTGTATTTAGCGGTGTACATCATGTTATCTTGAGAAGAGTATGCGTCTGGAATAAAGCTGTACTTGCTTTGCCAAACGCCTCTGCCAACGTCGTAACCTACTGTAGCTTCATTGGTGCCACGTCTAGTCAGATAAAACGTACTGTTTCTTGGGTCGTATCCACTGACATATTTGTCTGCCCCACTAGCAAAGAAATCCTCGAAGTAAGAAGACATTCCCTTTTCAGATATGGGTACTAGTTGACCCCCAGATAAAGCGCAAACAGCTTGCCTAGACTCATCAATAAAATAAACAGTATTATCCCTTATGAGCACAGCCTCAGGGTGATTGCTACATCCGTAATCTCCAGTAGAGTACCTTCTAGCGCCCAAGACATTGGTAGATACCGATACGTCAGCGCTTCCGCTTGAGTACTCAATGATATTTTTGTTTACGGGAATTAAGCAAAGTTTGTTTTCCTGTATGGCAACTAAATCGTCGTTATAGTTTCCTAAGTAATTTATCGTTCCAAAGTTCCCCTCAAGACTATCAAAATTTGCTTGAGAAGGATTGAAGGAAGATAGCGAAAGGTTAGCAACATCTTCTGCGTAGGGGTCGCTATACGTTATTCCGTTTAATCTTTTTATCTCCGCAGCTTTTTCAAAAACTGTGTGAGCCCTTCCTTTATCCCATGCCTTTGAGCTAAAGTAATCGGAATAGGAGAGCGACTCTATCTCTATGTTTGTGTATCCCCACTCATCTGGGTGCTCTGTGTTCCAACTTCCAGAGATATACTTAGGGCTATTGCATGCTGTCGTTCTTGCGTAAGAATCGCCAGATCTAACAAATAAAGCTGGGCCATGAGTGTTATTTATAGATGTATCCTTCCACTCCCCGATGCGCTGCCTTTCACCTATCTCGTAATAGACCTCAGATTCTACCACCTTGGGTGTTAGTATTTCCACAACAGATAGGTGACCCCAAAGACTAGATGTCGAAGGTGCCGCTGTGTCTGGGTGGTTTTGTCCCGTTACCGAGAACCAATCAAACCCGTTATACTTTAGCTCATCCGAATCATTCGCACTCATTATTCCAGCCGAAACCTGAGGCGCATCTATAACAATAAACTCTCCTTTGTGCTCGTCACTAACGCCACCAAGAACACCTTTGGTTAGAGTTATGGTAAAGCTTGGACTTGTTATCGATCCATAATCGGGCAAGTTAACTGTCAATACATCCCCAGACCTAAGCTTCCCCCCTCCGTGTCTCACCTGAGCCTCAAGGACTGTGTTTGCGTTTTGAATTTTTATATTCTTAAAGGAAGGAACGTTGACGCTAGACGTTATGTTGACTCCCCCTCTAGTAACCGTAACTGAATCAGATGCGATAGCGTCTATCTGCTCTAAACCCGAAGCACTAAAACCTCCCTGAATGATGTAATCCTCTGCTAGAGCTCTTTCCTGACCAGCAATCGGGTTATTGTCATCACCCAGTATTTCAAACCCAACAACATTAAACTCTATAAAAGAGGATGCGTCGTTAGCAAGGGGGTAGTTCCATGAAATTGTACTGTTATCATCAGCGTACTTAACAACCCGAAGCTTGTCTCCCTCCGTAAACGAATAAAACTTATCTCCGTTTTTCTCTGTCTTGAAGTTTTTTATTGTGTCGAGTGAAACGAATAATTGTTTTCTTTCAGGAAGGAGATCTCCGTCTGTATCTCTAACTGGGAACGCTTCCCCAGTAGTGTATTGAGTGTAATCGGAAAAACTAGACATGCCTCCGTAAACCAACTGCCAGCCTTTAGCCCATGAGGGTGGATCATTCGTGAGTTGTACATCAATACTAGCCGCACCTAAAGAAGAACTCGAAGCGGCAGATCGTTCACCCAAAGAATCAACGTAAAAACTTCCCGCCTTATTTACGAACCCACTTCTATTGAACTCGTCATAATAGACCACACCAATGTCATGAGAGCAACCAGCCTTAAAAGTTTTATTGGCTGTAAAGGTCCTCCACGAACAAGACTCTGTAGCGTCTACGTCGGCAGAGGTTCCGTATATACTTGGGTTAAGATTGGGTGAGGCTGTTCCTATAGACGTTATGGTTGAGTTGGATTGAAGCCCCGAGCTCCAATTATCTAAACCAAAGTTACCTGTAATCTGCCCCTCAACTGCGCCAGTATAGGCATTTACAGAAAGGTTTTGAGTGAGGGTCTTCACGTATGGAGTTATTAAAAGCTCCGTGTTATCTGCTCCCGTTGAAACGTCAAACCCCCATTTAGCTGTAACAGTACCAGACGCAGCGTATTCATTGCCCGTCAAGGACCCAGTGGTAGCTGATGTTAACTTAGCCTTGAGGCCGTCTCCAGTTGTTAGGTTGTAAACTATTTCGTACCCCTCAAGCTCATTCTCTAGCTGTTGCTCTAGGAAAGTTTTAAAGTCAGTAACAAACAAAGACAATGCCTTTGATTCTGGATTAGCGTAAGAGACAGAGAAGTTTTTTGATTTAATCTCCGTGGTGTCTAAGGGTATCCTAGTGTTAACCGAATTAGGCAATCCAACCTTCATAGTGTATGACCCTGAATTAAGGCCATTTACCCCTGGGGTGGTAGCTGATCCCACAAATATATCTTCGTACCCAGTCCCGCCGCTTGCGGCTAACTTAAGCTTGGGGCGAAAGTCAAAAGAAAATTTAAGTAATGACCCACCAGGAACAGTAGATGATCCGTCGGTGAAGAAAGAAGGGCCATTAAAATCAAGCTTAATCCTGTAGGTGTTTGATCCAGGCGATGAGGCGGAAACGCAATCCTCAACTAGGAATGCTGTTTCGTTATCGTTGAATATTACAGACCCCGTTCCCTCGCTTGAAAGGTCATCATAGTTTACGTTAATCGCAGATACTATTTTCTTGTTCTCAAACCCCTCAGTGTAGTCAGAGTAAAAAAGCCTGTTGCCAGCTAGAGCTTGACCAGAAGCTTTTAGCGGTACATTATCAAACAGCTTGTCAATTAATGTATTCGGTACGGCAGAAGATCGTTGCTCGTTAAAAAACTTATACTTACGGCTCCCTGAATCGTATACCTTTAAGTTGGTTCCAAATGTATTCCTGAATAGATCTGAGTTAGGATCAAACTCATCTACGATGAAGAAAGATAAATCGTTGTTCTTTCTTGCCAAGAGCCTAACCTTAGAAACGTCGTCAGTATGAACTAGGTTTAAATCTATTTCACACACGTTGTCGGTAAAGTAAAGCTGACCGCTTTCGTCCCCCTCCAACCCAGCTGCGGGAACAGCATCCGAGAAAGATATCTTAGAATATGGGCTTATAGCTGACTCTTCTCCGTCGTTGTAAATATTTTGCAACGCAAATTGAAAAGCAAGTCCCTCAAAATTATTTATAGAAAGGGAAGTATCTGTAAGGAAGTCAACAGAAACAGGAATGGTTGGAGCTCCTTTAATGCTGTATAAGGCGTAATCAAGATTACTTAAGGAGTCGTAGTCACCAGCAATGGATCTCTCGACGTTTATCTTTCTTGGAGCGTTTTCACCATCAGTAAAGTAGAGAATGCTTTGCAAGACACCCGTCTGTTGGAAATCTCCTACAAGTAAATCAGACTTCACAAATGCTGTTTCGCTGAAGTCTAGCCAAGTATTTTTAAATACAGTTTCTACTGTATTGTTGCTAACCTTTAACCTGTATATGGCGTCATGGTCATGCCCGCTCCCGACAGTTGCTACGAAAAAATATATGTACCCTGTTTGCGAGTCAGAAAGCTCTCCAATAACCTTTACGGTGTCCGTCCCAAGGCCAAGGGTAAGTCCGCTAGATATTTCCGAATTGCCTTTAATGTTTTTTATAACACCTTCCGTCCCGTCACCATCTTCATTAACAGTGATGTTGAGAGCGTCGGTCATCGATCCCTCTCGTAGCAGTCGCTGATCCTTATCGCTGACAAGGAAGCGCGGTATGATCTTATCAATAGGCATCAGAACTTAGGTGATTGCTTATAGTTCTTTCTAATAGTCTTAAGAGCTTCTTCTTTGGTGAAGGATTTAATTCGAGAGTTCGCCTTCCTCCTTTCGTTATAATACTCCGATCTAGCCCTGGCTTTTTCATTTGCAGGAACGGATGCTTTTCGCTCAATAATCCTGTAGTACATGTAAGACATAAGCGCCTCTTCAGCATAAACATGAATGGATGGATTCTTAGCTCTAGCTTCGTCAGCCACATACTCGATTACTATACTGCTAACACCGCTCTCGGTTGAAAGCTCAATCCTATTTTGATCTAAGTTCATTCTGAACTGACCAAAGTATTGGCCCCCTCCAACGCCATATATAGCGCTAGCACCACCGTAAGCGAGATTCCTAAAAACATGTGAGTTTAATCCTTGACTCAGATCGTCTGCACCCCCAGGTGTTCCCCCTCCGCTAGCTGACTTAGAGTCAACTCTATCGTAGACTCCGTCGTTATCAGTGTCAATAGCTTCCGAAGAAAGCCCAGTCCCAACCCCGTTAATGTTAGAGTAAGCCTGAGAGTAATTGATGTTTTTGTTTTCACCAAGCACATAAACGATGCCATCCGCTCCTACCATTCCCACCTTACTCCAATCAACAAAATCGTCTGGAAGCTCTACAGTGTTATTAGAAGTATTTACAGAAAGCTTTAGAGATTTGATCTTCTTTGAAACATCAAAGCCCATCTCTCTTATGCCTCTAAGGGCGTGAGTTCTTATCTGGGTGTCCGAGGCATTCCCAGCGTAATCATCGTTCTCCATCGTGATGATGAAGTCATTTATGATTTGATCAAGTGGTACTGTATTTCTAGCCATTAGTATGTTTCTGCTTGTTTATTGGCTGCAATCTCCTGGCTAGCGTAATTAGACACATCCGCATCTCTAAGGTTAATTCCTACCATTCGAGCGATCTCGTAAATCAGGTCACTGGTGTAGTGCTCTGGCAACTCAAAGTCAACGTCGGAGGCTGTTCCGTTAAAGTAAGTGGGTTGAGACCCGCTTCGTTCGCCCGTACTTAACCTGCCCTGAGGGATCTTATAGTACCTAACCTCGATATTCTTAATCGAAGTAGGAAATATGTATATGTCATCAGAAACCAGAGCTACTGGAAAATCTTCACTAGGAGAGCTTAGGTTACTCAAAAGAATTCTTTCGATCTTCTCCTCATCGTAGCAAACCTCAATAGGTTTTTTACTGGACTGATCCAGCATAATGTTACCCTTGGTGCTGATTGATATAATCCTAGAAAGGTCAGATGGTTTATTAAACAATGCATCGCTCTTAGGGACTACCAACTTTTTTGAGAAGTAAGATAGGTCCTCTTCAATTCGTTTAATGCGTGACTTATCTCGTGTCGGATTGAATCCAGCCCGTGATAAACGCTTTGCGTCTTTGATTTCATCGAAGAGTCGATTGTATATATTTAGCTGAGCTACCTGTGCGAACGTGTTGAATTCAGAATCAGATACAAACCCCTGTTGATCCTTATTAGCAAGGTTCAACAGTGCGTCTCGCACTAAAGATATACTAGCTCCATTTGCCTGTGCCATGAGACAAATATACGAAAAAGAAAAGGCCCCCTATTGGAGGCCCTTCTGTCTATATGGTGTCGCTATCAAAGCTGTCTTTTTATCTCGTCGTAAACAACGGATCCAGCCTCGGTGAGGCAGTACCTAACAAAAACATCAACGGCATCTTTCCCTTCGGGAATCGCTATGATATGATTGTTGGTGTCTTTCCATCTAACGTACCCGTCATTGGTGCTAAGGATTCCAAAAGAAATAGCATTCTTAACGTCTGACTTCACCTTGGTTGCAGGGTTATCAAACATAGAAACAAATATCTTGGGGTTTCGTTTGGCGTAGATAGTTAAGTCGTGCTTGACCTCGTCCATTAATCGATCTGTGTTAATGCCCAAGGAAGTTGCGACGGACAATAGTTCGTCAGCTGGCTTCGTTCTAACCAAGACGAGCGCATCAACCACTTCAAATTCTTTTTCAATAGTATCTTTTGCGTTCTTCTGATAATCTACAAATCTAAAAATAGATCCTCCATTCGCTTCGTTGAAGGGGTGCTTATCTAAAAATTTAGCTAGATTAGGTTTAGTGGGTGGGACGAAGAGACGCTTATTTTCAAACACCACAGGAGACATAACAGATGCTTCGCTCTGCTCGACCTTATAGATGCTGTTCTCTCCTTCGCAGTACCTGATACTCATCACACTTCCTTTGTCCTTATCGTAGGTGCTGTATTCGCTTTTGCCCATAAGGTAAAGGATACCTCCTCCACTGACGATCTCGTACTCTCTTGGTACTTTTTGATAGATGTCCTGTTCAAACTCCGAGCGGAAATCTTTAGTCTCGACGGGTGTTTGGATTTCGATTGCCTGTTCAGGCTGTTGTTTGCGGGGTCTACCCGCTGGTTTTTTTGCAGTTGCCATTATGTATGAATTAAATTAAGAAGTATATAACCAAGGAGAGCGATTCCCTCCCTGGTTATATATCAATCGTACTATACTATTACTTGAACGCAACGAATTGGTTCGCACCGCGAACACACAAGTTGCACTCAGAACGGTAGTTGAACTTAGCCAAGTCCTCACCTCCAGTGTTGAATCCTAGGACTCCACCACCTTCTACCCAGTGCTCCAACTCACGAGAGTAGTTGCCAGCAGCTTTGTAGTTCATCTCCAGAGAGTGGTGACGGTTACCAGTTTTCATATCAACAATCTGAGACAAAGGAATCAATCCACCCTTGTAGCTAGAAACACCACCCATTGCTGGGTCGTTCAAAAGCTTCCAATCGTGCTTGTGGAAAGTGTAACCACCCTTAGTGAAGGACTGGAAGCCCATCTGGATAGCCATTTCTTTGTCGTTGTTGAATGCACCGAAAGCGTTCATCGCTCCAATACCTCCAGTAGTAATACCAGCTGCTCCGAGCAAGTTATCCAATGCTACCATTGAAGCCTTGTTCAAGTAGAGAGCGTTCTCAAGAGGAGCTCCCTGCTTGTCAATAGCAATGATGACTTCGTCAAATCCGCCAGTAGCGTCCATATCAACACCAAACACGCCAGTACCAACAGTACCTCTATCTTCGATAGCGTCGAAGAAACCTTCAGAAGTAGGTACGGCAGTTCCATCGGTTGCTCCAGTACCGTCGTTGTTGAATCCTGCGTTAGTAGCGCCAGTATTCTGAGAGAATACCAACATAGCCTCACGCATATTGATGAACTTTCGACGAGCATCGAGCTCACCCTTCAAGTACCACATGTTCTGTCCGCCTACGTTTACGTAGCCTACGTTAGAAGCCTGCGAACCAGTTACATGGAAGCTCTCCTTTACGATGTTGAAAGGGTTGCGTCGTCTAGTCAAGCGTGGTGAGAATGGAGACTGTGGCTGATCAGTTCCCTGAGCATAAGCATTACCAATTACGCTGTACGTCTTTGCTGCTGTCAACGCCGCTTCAGCTCCGTTAGCCGTAGAAAGGTCCTTACCCTTAATAGCGTCTGACGCTACACTGGTAATCAAGAAACGCTTATTGTCGCTGTTCAAGACAACGTCATTCACTCTTACGATATCGGTTTCTAAGCCTGTATTTGTGACTCCGTCAACCTTTGCAAGAACGCCAGCAGCTCCAGTCGTGAATGTGCGACCGAGTCTACCTTCTTCGTACCATACAGTTTCGTCTGCGGTACCAGCGCTCTTCTTTGCGCCAATTACTTCAACAAGACCAGAGAGACCTTGGTCGCCATAAATAGCGGCGTAGATGTCTCTTACGTCTTCTCTTGTTCCGTCCACCAAGTTGTCCAACGAGGTGTATTTGTCAGGTGATGTAGAGTAATCTCTTTGCCCTAAACCCTGATCTGCTTCTACTACAGATGCCATATTTTCTTATTTTTATGTTAAGTCCCTCATGTGTTAATATTGAGAATTTGTCTCAATTGCTGAGCCAGAGGGTCGCTCGCGGGTTGTGCGTTCGCTTGATTCGGTGATGTAGGGGTTGCGTTAGCTGCGTTCTGCACGATGCCTCGTTGACCGTCGGACATGCCCTGCCTGTAAACAGACTGAACAATAGTCTCCACGTTGTCAATTACAGCTCTGTGCATATTCAGCATATCGTAATCCCAGCTACCATCCTCACGCACGTAAGGATTAAAAAAATCGTCAAGCCGAGTGTTCTTCTCAGCCAACTGACTCTTGTAGTTGTCATCCATGCCAAAGGTGAAGGTCTTATCATTTCCGAGATTGAATTCAATCCCTTCCATAGAGTCCAACTCCGATTTCATGTTTGAAACCCATTCGTCATCAATCAATGAAGATGGTTCTTCAGTAACCTCTTTGCGCTCTGGGGCCTGATACTGCAATCGCAGATCTTCTATTCCTTTACGCGCATTGGTTGCGTCAATCTTCATTTGCAGTCGCGAAAGCTTCACCTCGTCTTCTGAGTTAAGATCTGGATCGAGCTTATACTTGCTAGAGACCAACGTCGCAACTTCGTCCTGAGAAAGGTTGGGGTAATCAGACGTCATCTGTACTTGGATAGCAGTCAAGTCGTCCATTTCGGACGGATTTAAAGACTGATAAACAAACCAATCACGCGGGTCACGACCAGTATTTTCTACGAATTCTGCAATAGCAGATATGCGTTCGTCGAGCTCTCTTTGCTCCTGCTTCTGCTCCTGAAGGTCATCGATAGAATTGATGTTTCTCCCAAGCTTTTCGCTAAGGAATCCGAACACCGCGTTTTCAATCTCTTCAGGGGCATATTCTTGTTGAGCCTGCTGCTGATCAGGCTGAGGCTCGTCAATAATTTCTTCTGTTGTTTGTGTTTCAACTTGAGGCTCTTGAACAGCTTCTGGTGTAGGCTGTTCTGGCTCGGGCTGAGGTTCGGGTGCGACCTCGGCTTGCGGCTCAGGTTGAGACATAGCTTGAGCTACTTCTTCATCGCTGATAAATCGAATTGATTCGTCTTGCTCAGACACGGCTTGCTCAATGGTTTGATTGTTATCTTCCATTTGAATTTAATTTAATCGCAAATATATGCTTTATTTGGTTTGCATCAAGAACGCCAAGAAACCCTCTTAGAGCTCTTCTTTCTTTTCATGCCTACGCTAGTGCATGCGCTAAGGGTGGGCCTACAAGCTGGGTACCCTGTTCCTCGTTTAGATCCAGCACTCTTCCTACCACAAGGAACAGCTTTTCCAGAAGCCTTAGAAGCCTTACAATCCACCCAACCTTTTCCGTTGTTTCGGTTAAACCATTTGCGTAAACCCTCCTTAGCCATTACTTCTTCTTGGATTTATTACCCCAGTTTTTAGCGCCTACTTTTCTGCACTTAACCAAAGCTCCAGAAGCGTAAGCAGAAGGCCATACTCTGTATCGTGACTTAACCTTATTATAGCATGCGTCTTTTTTTACAACCTTAGCCATGGTTAACGATTTTAAACTTAGCTTCTTTTACAGCCCCAGGGTGAGGCTTGTAATCTCCCTTCATAAGGAAGTATCTACCACGCTCTTCCATCCAGTGAAATCCATCGGGTGCGGGAACAGCTTTAGTAGCAGAGCTGACCTTTAGCTTCCCTCCTTTGTTATATCTAACGGCATTCATTACCACTTAACTTTATTGGCCCAGTAAGCAGCACTACTAGGGCCTTTAGCGATGTTCTTTCTATGTCTAGCTTTGAATGACTTTCGCTTAGCCTTCATCTTGGCTGACTCACCAGCCTTAGGCTTACCAGCTGTGCTTGCACCTCTCTCTCCAAATCGAATGATCCTAATCTTACCGTTTACCCTTACAGCAACGACGTGAGATTTTTTTCCGCTGGACAATCTTTTGGGTTTACTCAAACCAGAAAGACCGAAACGCTTTAGTTTTGATTTTTCACTTTTAGTCAGGGCCATAAATCAAAGATAATAAAAATAGAATAAGGCTTTTTATACGATATCCTCTTCCCAGCCTTCTTCAAGATCTAAAACCAAAGCCTTAATCTCGGCGTGAGTGTACTCGGCTAAGGATGCGACAAACTCAGGCTTTGGTCCTGAGTACTCTATGATAAATTTAGTTCCATCTAAATTGTATCGAAGGGTATCTGCGGAAGTATCTTCTAATTGAGAGAAGTCCATAGACTCAAGCTCATTAGAATCTATTATGCAATAAGTATTGGTGGTTGGAAGCATTACGTAGGTACTGTAGAACTGTATGAGGCTCCGTTGTATAAAGACCCGTTGTTTGAGTTAGATGATGAATCGTTTCCGTTATCCTCAAATCTCCACCAACCAATTAGATTGTTGTAAGATGACAGGTCAGCGGGGGTGCCAGAATTGTATATATTGCTTACGTCGGTTGAGGAGAGAACACTATTAAATATTGCGACCTCATCATGCAAACCATCAAGATGAGAACCAGAATGGCTAGCCCCTACTCTTACCCTATCTATAGTTGCGCTAGAAGGAATAGCGCTAATAGATGACGCGACAC
>UEXM01001425.1_pt1 | contig 20355 bp, 32 predicted proteins | sample 1796661 | NCBI WGS metagenome assembly UEXM01 (sample SAMEA4772469, study PRJEB27181) | metagenome | reverse complement strand
TCTATCCACTCGGACAGTCCAGTTGGTTCTTTGCACCGTCGTTTGGTGTTGCAGCGATATTTAGGTTCCTACTCTTCCTACAGGGCTTCCATAACTGGACGCTCAACCCATTCCATATGATGGGAGTGGCAGGTATCTTGGGTGGAGCACTACTCTCTGCTATTCACGGAGTCACTGTTGAAAACACACTCTATGAAGATGGGGATCAAGCAAACACTTTCAAGGCTTTCGACTCTACACAAGAGGAGGAGACTTACTCGATGGTTACTGCGAACCGTTTCTGGTCACAGATCTTCGGTATTGCTTTTAGTAATAAGCGTTGGTTGCATTTCTTTATGCTCTTCGTTCCCGTCATGGGTCTCTGGACAAGTTCTATCGGTATTATTGGACTCGCTCTTAATCTACGTGCTTACGACTTTGTATCTCAAGAGATTCGTGCAGCAGAAGACCCAGAGTTTGAAACTTTTTACACAAAAAACATTCTTCTGAATGAAGGACTCCGTGCATGGTTAGCACCAGTTGACCAACCACATGAGTCATTTGTATTCCCAGAAGAAGTCCTACCAAGAGGTAACGCACTGTGATTAAATCACTCTTCACTTTTATGTTTGCTGCACTAATGTGGGTACAAGTCCCACAGTGGCAGGATGATTGGTCTAAGTGTGCGGTTGATGTACCAGACACAGCTTGTCATTGGTACATCACAGCACCCGATAACACCTTTGGTGAAGGATTTAGTTGGGCGAATGCCCCATGGTTTAGCGTTGAAGGTCTACTTGACATTGGAGAACTTCACAACACAGTTCAATCTCTACAAGAAGCATGAATAACTTTGAAGTCTTCTTATATTTCGTATGCTTTGCTGCCATTGGCGGTGCTGCGTTTGCTATGATGTGGAGTAACATTCAATCTATTAATATAGAGATGAGGAATCCTCCCAAACCAAAGCATCCTGAAGCACCTGAAGCAGGTGAAGAACTGATGTATGTGGATCTTTCTAGAGAAAAACTAGAAGACCTTTACAAACAAGGGGATGATTGATATACTGAGAGGGTTAACTACCCTCTTTTTTTATGAATGGATCACTGGAACCTGAGGATCGTATCCTTGATGAACCAACCATCACAGAACAACTATCAAAGTTGATCGATACACTTGGTTGGGAAGTCGAAGATGATATTGTAGTTGAGGTTGGTGGAACTGTAATTTCTGGTATTCATCAAGGTGAAAACTACAACAAGAAGTGGGCAACACCTTTTGGTGTTCGTAAGTATAATAAGGATGCTTTCATTATTATCAGTAATCAATCTCGTAGAGATTTGACTAGATCACAACCTATGGATAGGGAACATAAACCACATCATTTAAAAGAGGTAAAGGAAGATGACAGAGACAGTTAATGCTAAACTTGTCCATTCTTTTGGTGGAACAGTAGAGAAAGATATTCCAGATGATGTAGTCTGGATTGATGATGCTTTCTATGTCAAGGAGACTCGTTTTGGTTTATTCACCAGTATTTTGAAGAGACCATTTGGCCAACATTTTATTACTGGTGCTACTAAAAAGGGTGTGACAGAGATGTCTCGATGGCATCTTAAGTGTATTCAAGATGATACTCTTGATGATTATAGCCGTGTTGTAAATAGTGGAGTGATCGCAGGAAAATTATGACGTTTGTAGTATTTTCTAGAGAAGGATGTCCTTCATGTAATAAAGTTCAACAGGTATTACAGCTAGCAGAAGTTGAGCATGTGATATATAAAGTTAACCGAGACTTTACTAGAGAAGAATTCTTACAGAAGTTTGGTGAATCATCAACCTATCCTAAGGTAGTTATGGATGGTGAAGTCATTGGTGGGTGTCAAGAAACAGTCAAGTATCTAAGAGAACAGAAATTAGTATAATGGAAGATAGGGAGATCTATTGGGAAGTCGAAAGAACTATTGATTACGCTTTTGACCACAAGTTCTTCCTTAACATGTACGCGTATCTAAAACTCAAAAAAACAAAGAAGGTAGATGTAAAAGAGTTTATTGAAAGTTCTACAGCAAAAGAGATTGAGGATATCGTCAATGATCTCGAAGAGTATATTGAAGGTGGGTCTGATGAGGAACACAAACAACTAAGGGAGGGTTACGGACACCTAGGCAAACCAGAGGCTAGGAAAATTAAAAATTATCTACAGGGTATAATAGATGATGCCAAAAGGTATGGACAAGAAAGACAATCCAGAAAGAGAAGAAAGTAGTTCTCTAAATAAACCTGAAAGTAATCCTATTCCTGTCAATCGTGGAGTAGAATTGCTACTTAGAAATAAAAATAGGAGGAAATCAGAGCCACCCAAAACTTTCCAGATAAAGTTTGGGAACATGGTGTCCTTCTTAAAGAGGGAAATCGTTTTCCATTTCAACTTCTACCTGGACATTAGGAACAAGAAGTAACCCAAGGAGGAAAGACAATGTTAGCGGTAACCTTAACTTTTTCAGCAATCATTTCAGTCATGTTTCTTCTTGTAGGAGGAGTGATTGGGTATCTAGTCAAGGAATATGTGATTGAGAGAAACTCCACTTACATCCCTATGCACCCAGAAATGTTTGATGAGAATGGACAAATTATTCCTGATGAAGTGTTAGCAGTCAGGTTTGAAAATGGTCTAGAGGACTTCCAAGATGAAGATTGACCTTGACCGGTCAAAATAAATAACTTATACTGAATGTAAAACAAATTACAATGGCTACATCAACGAAAAAGAAAGCAGTAACAGTCACAAAGAAACTTCCTCCCAATCCTTTTATTCATGAAATCCTGGAACTCGTTTCCAAACAAAGGACTATTGGTAAGAAGGTTGAGATTCTGAAGGAATATAGAAATGATGCTCTGACGGCTGTCTTGATCTGGAACTTTGACGAGAGTGTTCTTTCACTCCTTCCGCAGGGTAATGTACCTTATGAGAGGAACGAGGTCCCTGTGGGGACTGACCACACTTCTCTGAGGAAGGAATGGAAGAATATGTATCACTTTGTTAAAGGTGGTAATGACTCCCTCTCCAAGACCCGTAGAGAGACCATGTTCATTCAGATGCTAGAAGGTCTTCATCCCGATGAAGCTGATTTGGTATGTCTTATCAAAGACAAAGGACTGTCAACTAAGTATAAGATTTCAAAACAAGTAGTAGAACAAGCATTTCCAGACATTCGTTGGGGGGATCGTAGTTGAAGATTAGTATCTTACATGAGGATTGTGATAAAGAATTATCTAAAGATGCATCTCTTCCATATACAACTTACCTCGTAGAGTATAAGTTGGATGGGACAATTCGGTATGACATAGTGAATTGTAAAAAGATGATTGATATATTCGATCACTATTGGGATCACTACCGTCATGACTTTATTGGAATTACACAAACGGAAGGTAGAATTAATCCTAGGAACTGGAATGATCCAAACAAGAAGAGTAAAAAGAAATGAGTAATGGATTTGATATTGACTTTGAGGGTATAGATATGAATCCTGATGCTGTCCAGGATCTTCTTAAGAAATATAAGAAGATCAAAAAGTATCAGAAATCTAATTTGTTCCAAATCAAAACAATGGATGGGACTGAAGATATTGTCTCTAAGATGGTTGAAGAAGCACATGAAGGAGGCTTCTAATTATGAACCAGGAGGTAGAGAGATAACACCTACACACCTCCTGTTACTCCTTGGTGAGATGGAAGGTGCCTATCAAAATCTTAAGTATATGGGTTTCTTTGAAGACATGGAGATCATTAATGTCATGAAACAAAAGTACTACAAATTATATTTTTCTACAAAGAAAAATAAATAAATTCAGAAGAGGAAACATATGCTTTCTACTCAGTATCGACTTAGGTTAGAATTCATCTGCAGATGTATAGCGAACGGTGAAGAAGTCAAACTAGATGATATGGTTTGGGCACAGAAACTTGCTAAGGCAAATACATCCGCTAATGAGATGTTAAAGAAAGCACGAAGACAATCATCTCAAGACATTGAAGAAGGTAGCACCGATGATTTTCTGAATAGGATGGGACTAGGAGACCCCGACCCATCCAATCATAAAAGGGGATTTGACAGTGCTGATGATATCAAGGACTGGTTTAAACAAGATAAACCAAAAGACTGGAGGCAACGGGATTGACCTTTACAAACAAACTGAAGAATGATATACTACGAGGGTTAAACACCCTCTTTTTTATGGAAGTAATTACCGAAGGAAAGGTAAAAACCGTATATCAAGGTGATGATGCAGAGCAAGTCATCATTGAGTATCATGATAAGGTGACTGCAGGGAACGGAGAGAAGGAAGATCATCCTTTAGGAAAAGGATCTCTCTGTTGTAGTATCTCTGCTTTGATTTTTGAGAAACTCTCTAAGGAGCACATTCCAACTCATTATATCAATATGGTTGGTGCTAACAAGATGATCTGTAAGAAGGTAGGTATCGTTCCTTTAGAAGTCATCTGTAGGAATCGTGCTGCTGGATCTATTGTTCGTGAGACAACTCTGGTAGAAGGTGCTCCACTACCGCAACCGATTGTTGAGTTCTTTCTGAAGGATGATAGCAAGCACGATCCTCTTCTGACACCAGACCGAGTGCGTCTGATGGGATATGATCCAGAACCTTTTGTTAAGATGACGCTAGAGATTAATGATTATCTCCGGCAGATGTTTTACATCTTGGGTATTGATCTTGTAGATTTTAAAGTCGAGTATGGATATACTGCTCACGGAGAGTTGTTACTTGCTGATGAGATTAGTCCTGATAGTATGAGACTATGGAAGATTGGTAGTGACGAAAGATTTGATAAGGATCTATTCAGGAAGGATGAAGGTGATATTGTTCCTGCCTATCGTGAGATTCTTGACCGACTACAACCCCTTGCAATCCAATGAACGATCTTAAAATTTACTGCAAAACTGAGGACGACCAAACAAATATTGTTGATTTTATTTTCTCTCAATATGATGATGTGAAAGTATGTACTTGGGAACCTGATCCTGTGGAAACCGGATCATGGGGAATGTTTGTTGATGAGTTTCCACCAGAATTAGTGAGTAAGTTGGAACAGTATCTTGAGAGTGAAGATTCTTGGGAACTTGATGAAGAAGTTGAATTTGCACTAGAATGAAACACAAAATCCCTGATGAGATTAGAAAGAATGCTTTTGATTGCTTCAAGAGTTTGAATGCTGCTGAGAGAGCAGTTGTTATGTATGGTGAGGACGAGTATCGTAAATCATTAGATCTTGATAATGATGATGCTCCCTGTTGGAAGATCCCAAGTAAGGAATCCACAACATTTGTAGGTTGGAATCCTATGTGTATTCCAACGATGGATTACATAGTATGGAAACTAAAACGTCGTGAACAAATTGCGAAAGGAGAAATTTATTAATGGATTATAAGACTGCTGGCGTTGACATTATCAAAGGACGTTCCTTTGTAGAGTATCTAAAGGTATTGGCACCTAATATTGGTGGGTTTGGTGGAATGATGGAAGTCCCATCAGGATATGAAAATCCCGTACTAGTATCTGGTGCTGATGGTGTTGGAACTAAAATGAATATCTGTGGGATTGCTGATGATTACAACACCATTGGTCAAGACCTTGTTGCTATGTGCGTCAATGATGTTATATGTTCTGGTGCTAAACCATTATATTTTCTAGACTATATCTCTGCCAAGTCACTTGATTCTAATGTGAGTGATATTGTGTATGGAGTCAATACCGGTTGTGCTATGGCTGGAATTGAATTGATAGGTGGAGAAACTGCAGAGCATTACAGACAAAATGATTATGACCTTGCTGGTTTCTGTACTGGCATTGTAGAGAAGAACCAGATTGTTGATGGCAGCAACATCAGAGCAGGTGATGTAGTCATTGGTATTGAGAGTAGTGGATTCCATAGTAATGGATATACTCTTATCAATGATATGCTTTCTAGGGATTTAATCTCATATGAGGAGATGCCAGAACTGTTAAGACCAACCACCATCTATGCCCGTCTAATCCAGTACCTGTTGGACGAAGTTCCTATTCTTGGTATGGCGCACATTACAGGCGGAGGACTGCCTGAGAACCTTCCTAGGTGCCTTCCAAAGGGTTTGACTGTTGATGTGGACTATGGAGCATGGGATGTTCCAGAAATGTTTGAGACTATTCAACTTGCTGGTAACATCTCTGATGATGAGATGAGAAATGTATTTAATCTTGGTATTGGATTTTGTTTGGTTGTACCAGAAGAAGTAGTGGAAAATACACGATCTCTTATTTCAGATACTCCATTTGGTATGAGATCTTGGATTATTGGAGAAGCAAAGAATGGATCTTGATGGTCAAATTAAACTAGGTCACCTTCTTTTGCAGGATAGAAAATGTAGAACATGTGGTGTAACTAAAAATTTAATCGATGGATTTTATAGAACAAGAAAAGATAGAGGTCCTGTGGCATCTTCATATTCTTACGAATGTAAAGATTGTACGATAAAGAGAATACTGTTAAATAAAAAATCAGATAACAGATGGGAATATCCAGATTGGTAATTCACGTCATATTTCCCCTGTGAAAAGTGACTTTTTAATAAATATTTTCAGGTATATGAGACACGGAGAACAAAAACATGGCGACTCCTCAATTATCTCCTGGAGTATTGGTAAGGGAGGTTGACCTAACTGTAGGGAGAGCTGATAACGTATTAGATAATATCGGTGCAATCGCTGGTCCTTTTAGAATAGGACCTGTCGATGAAGCTATTGACATCAGCACAGAACAAGAGTTAATTAACACTTTCGGTAAACCACTATCTACCGATTCCCAGTATGAATACTGGATGAGTGCTTCTAACTTTCTTTCTTATGGCGGTGTCCTTAAGGTAGCAAGAACTGCAAATACAAATTTAAGAAACGCAAATGCTGGTGTAGGTATTGCATCAACATCTGTTCTAAAAGTCTATAACTATGATGATTATCAGAACAACCACACCACTGATGCATCATTCACATACGCTGCTAAGAACCCTGGTTCATGGGCAGATCAACTGAAAGTCTGTTACATCGATGATGCAGCAGACCAAATTATTGGTATTAACACAACCAGTCTCGCAACCTCAGGTTTCTCAATTGGATTTGGTGTTACTGCTGCGATCAGTGCTGTACAACCTGGAATTGGAACCACGGGAATCTTTACCGGGGCACTAAAAGGTATCATCACTGGTGTTAACACTTCAACCACTGCTTCTCTGAGCACCATTGAAGTTAAGATTGTTTCTCAAGTTTCTTCCGCAGGAACTGAAACAAGAATTTCATACGCTGAAGGAAACGGACTTAAGTCTTTTGACGGAAGTGATGCAATCTTCCCTGTCAATGCTGGTGTAAATACCGGATCTGGAACAGATGGTGCTAAGTCATTCACTCCTGTTTCTTTATCAGTTAAAGATTGGTATGATCAGCAAACTTTAGGTCTTGACAACCAGACTATTTTCTGGAAGACATTAGCACCAAAACCAACCACTAACGTATTCGTTTCTGATAGACAAGGTTATAACGATGCAATTCATATCGTTGTTGCTGATGACACCGGTTCTGTAACTGGAATTAGAGGTAATATTATTGAGAAACACCTCAGTCTTTCTAAGGCAAGTGATGCGATCTCTAATGTAAATGCTCCACAGAGAATTTACTACAAAGATTATATCGCAGATTTCTCAGAGAACATCTACGCTGGATATAATGTCTCTCTCGCAGGTGATGCACAACATGGCACAACACCAAGGGCAACTGGATTTACTACCACCAGTGGAGACGCAAACGCATTTGCACCTGTATCAGTCTCAGATGGTCAATTCGGTCAAGATGCACAAGGAGTAACATTCTCCTCAGTTGGTAACGTCACCTATCCTCTTCTTAACGGTCTTGATTACGGCACCGTTAGAGGCGCGATGAAGTCAGAACTCGCTGATACAATGAGAGCATACGATCTCTTCTCTAATAGAGACGAGATTGAGGTAGACTACCTAATCATGGGTCCTGGTTGCGACACTGAAGCAGAGTCTCAAGCAAAGGCAAACAAATTGATTGCTATCGCTGGAGAGAGAAAAGACTGTATGGCAGTCATTGGACCTCACAGATCTAATCTGGTCAACGTAACAAACGCAAATGACCAGACCGATAACCTGATTAACTACTTCTCCACGCTAAGTTCTTCTTCTTACGCGGTGTTTGATAGTGGTTATAAGTATCAGTTTGATAGATTTAATAACGAATTCCGTTATGTTCCTGCAAACGCTGACGTTGCTGGTCTTATGACCCGCACATCGATCGTGGCATTCCCATGGTTCTCTCCCGCAGGTCAGCAACGCGGTGTTATTAATAACGCTGTTAAACTTGCATACAATCCAAGCAAGGCACAAAGAGATCGTCTCTATCCTCAAAGAATCAACTCCTTTATCACAAAACCAGGTATTGGAACACTTCTCTTCGGTGATAAGACTGCCCTCTCATATGCATCTGCATTCGATAGAATTAATGTTCGCCGCCTGTTCCTTACAGTTGAGCAAGCACTTGAAAGAGCAGCAGAAGCACAACTCTTTGAACTCAATGATGAGTTAACAAGAGCAAACTTTAGAAACATTGTTGAACCATTCCTCCGTGATGTTCAGGCAAAGAGAGGTCTCTATGGATTCCTCGTTGTTTGTGACTCGTCAAACAACACTCCTGATATCATTGATAATAATGAGTTTAGAGCAGACATCTTCCTGAAACCAACGAAGTCGATTAACTACATCACTCTTACGTTTGTTGCCACAAGAACTGGTATTTCTTTTGAAGAAGTAGCTGGTACAGTTTGATAACATTATCTAAATAACAAAAGGAGGACCAAACAATGGCACAAAAAGAAAACAGAACAATTTCCCAGTTTAAGTCAGCAATGGTTGGGGGCGGTGCCCGCCCCAATCTATTTGAAGTTGAGATGACTCTTAACGAACTGGATTTTACTTTACCTGGATTTGATGCTACTAACTTTGCATTTTTATGTAAAGCATCTAATCTGCCTGCTCAAAACGTCGGTTCTATCGATGTTCCTTTTAGAGGAAGAATCTTTAAAGTTGCTGGAGACAGAACTATTGATACATGGAGCGTAACCATTATCAATGATGAAGATTTCAATCTTAGAAGAGCATTTGAAGAATGGACTGAGCAAATTGCAAAGTTAGACACTAACCTTGGTGCAACTAACCCTGATGCGTACATGGCATCTGCTCATGTATACCAACTTGGTAGAGGTAGCAGCAAGAGTAGCAGCAGAAATAGTGGAGAATCAAATGTTGTTCTTGCTAAGTATAAGTTTGTAGATATCTTCCCCACGGAAGTTTCTGCAATTGACCTTTCTTACGATTCATCAGACGCTATCGAAGAATTCACCGTAACCTTCCAGGTTCAATCACTTGAACTTCTTGGTGATGGTGGCGCTGTCAGTGGTTGATAAATAGTTTGAGGATAACCACTATAATATAAATCATGTCCAAATTATTTGGATTCTCGATTGAGAACTCAGAACCACTATCTCCCGGAGCAGTCTCCCCAGTTCCTCCCAGTAATGAGGATGGGGTTGATCACTACGCTGGTAGTGGTTTTTTTGGTACTCATGTTGATCTTGAGGGTGTCTTTAGAAATGAGTTTGAACTAATCAAACGATATCGTGAGATGTCACTTCATCCCGAATGTGATAGTGCTATTGAAGATATTGTCAATGAAGCAGTTGTATCTGATTCTAACGATAGTCCTGTAGAAATTGAATTATCAAATCTAAATGCTAGTGATGGCATTAAAAATAAAATTCGCAAAGAGTTTAAGTATATCTTAGATCTTCTTGATTTTGATAAAAAAGCACATGAAATTTATCGTAATTGGTATATTGATGGTCGCATTTATTATCATAAAATTATCGATTTAAAAAATCCCAACGAGGGTATTCAAGAATTGCGTTATATTGACGCAATGAAAATGCGTTATATTCGTAAGCAAAAACAGAAACCAGAAGATAGAGCAAACGCTATAGCAAGAATCAATAATAGAAACTCTGATCCAATGGATTATGAGTTTCCTGAGATAGAAGAATATTTTCTTTATCAACCAAAACTCGCTTATCCAGTTGCAAATCCAACTCAAGCAGGTGGAGATAAGGGAATAAAAATTGCAAAAGATGCAATTTCATATTGCACATCTGGTCTTGTTGATCGTAATAAAGGTAATACTTTATCATATCTCCATAAAGCAATCAAATCACTCAATCAACTTAGAATGATTGAGGATTCACTGGTAATCTATAGATTGTCCCGTGCTCCAGAACGTAGAATCTTCTATATTGATGTTGGTAACTTACCAAAAATGAAAGCAGAGCAATATCTGCGTGATGTTATGATGAGATATCGTAACAAAATGGTTTACGATGCTAATACTGGAGAGATACGTGATGATAAAAAACACATGGCAATGCTTGAAGACTTCTGGCTTCCCAGGCGTGAAGGTGGAAGAGGAACCGAAATCTCCACTCTCCCTGGCGGACAAAACCTGGGTGAAATCACTGATATTGAATATTTTAAAAAGAAACTCTACCGTTCGCTTAACGTCCCACCATCACGAATGGATGGAGAAGGTGGGTTTAACCTGGGGAGATCTTCTGAGATCTTAAGAGACGAACTTAAGTTTACTAAGTTTGTTGGTCGTTTAAGAAAGAGATTCTCCAACATGTTTAATGACATGCTGAAGACACAATTAATCCTTAAGAATGTAATTACTCCTGAAGACTGGCAGTCTATGAGTGAGCACATTCAGTATGATTTCTTGTATGATAATCACTTCTCAGAGTTAAAAGAAGCAGAACTCATGAATGAGAGACTGTCTCTTGCGGCAACTGCAGAACCATATGTTGGTAAGTATTACTCTCAAGATTATGTTCGTCGTAAAATCTTACGTCAAACTGACATGGAGATTATCGAACAGGATAAATTAATTGAAAAAGAGATTAAGGATGGTATAATTCTAGATCCAATGACACCTGTTGATCCAGAAACTGGTCAACCTTTGGATAGTGCAGCAAGTATGGATTTAGGAAAACCACAGATGGAACCTGACATTGATGGATCTTCAACTGAAGCACCAGAGATGCCCAAGGGTGGTGAGATATAAATATTACAGTTAATCTTTAGAATTTTAAATGGAAGACCTATTAGATGCTATTGTGAGTGATGAATCTCCTTCACAAATCAGTGATGGAATCAAAGATTTGTTGTATTCCAAAGCTGCAGAGAGAGTAGATGCATTTAAACCTTATGCTGCAAATGCAGTATTTGGTGATGATCAAATCGAAGCAGAGATTGAAGATGAGGCACCAGAATCATCTGATGGTGTTTAATTTATAAATAACTATTATAAATGAATTTTAGGAAATAATGGCGTTAAAACCTGTAGGAAGTGGCGTAAGTTTCGCCATCACAGGAGTGGCAAACACTTCTGCGTTCATTTCACATCAGTCTGAATACCTAAGAGTATATTCTCCAGATAAAGATGCCCATGTTGTAGTTGGAACTAATCCAAATGCAGAAACCAGTGATTTGGTAATTGCAGGTGGTGCCTCTGGAGCAGAAGTTATTTCAATTGGAAGACCTTCTTCGCAGAGAGTTGCAGGTATAACTACTGGAGCAACAACCATTATTGATTTTCCAGAGGGAACTGGTTCTCCTTTTGAAGTAGGTGATGTTGTTTCACTTACTATAAATAGCACAGCACACCATGCTGTTGGTACTCTTGCTAACGCATATGTTGGCATTATTACTGCGGTCACAGTTACTTCTGTTAATAATACTGCAGGATTCAGTGGTTTCCATAATACTCGTATTACTTTAAACGCAAATACTTCTGGAATTGCCACCGCATTCAATTTCCAATATGCAGAGTTAAGAGATCAATTTAAAGTTTCTGCAGAAGCAATTGACGGGGCTGGAGTATTTTATGCACAACAAATTCAAACCGCTGGAGGACCATCCTGATGAAACTGATTAGAGAAGAAGTAGAGTCAGTAGAATTTATTGTCGAATCTAAGAACGGCAAAAAGTCTATGTATATTGAGGGAGTATTCCTTCAAGGAAACATCAAGAACCGTAATGGTCGTATGTATCCTATGGAGACACTTCGTCGTGAAGTTAGTAGATATAACGAAAATCATGTTCAGTCAGGTAGAGCACTTGGTGAACTTGGACATCCCGATGGACCAACAGTTAATTTAGATCGTGTATCTCATAAGATTGTTTCTTTAAGAGAGAATGGATCTAACTTTATTGGTAAGGCAAAAATTCTAAGTACCCCTATGGGTAAAATTGCATCTTCACTTATTGAAGAAGGTGTAAAACTTGGCGTTTCATCTCGTGGTATTGGTTCATTAAAGCAGACCCGTGAGGGTGTTAACATTGTCGGTGACGACTTTATGTTAGCAACTGCTGCTGATATCGTTGCTGATCCTTCTGCTCCCGATGCATTTGTTGAGGGAATTATGGAAGGAAAAGATTGGGTATGGGATGGTGGCATCCTTCGTGAAAAGTATGCTCAAAAAACATACAAACAAATCAACACTTTAGTTACTAATAAACAACTTGACGAACAAAAGTTAGATTTGTTCAATAATTTTCTCAATAATCTCTGATATTGAGTATAAAATTTATTAATTTATAAATAAATATAGTTTTAAAAAACAGATAAACGGAGCGTTCAAATGTCTCGTGGCACAAAATTACAAGAAATGGAAGTAAAGACACAGCAATCCAAAACCGCTGTTAATTCTGGGGCTAAGCCAGCAGATGCAATGGATTCCTCGGTTGCTGCTTCTTACGAAGATCTCGGTGGTCCTACCCCCGAGAACTACAAGCCTGACGATGACTCGGCAAAACTTAAGGAACCCGGTGGAACACTTAAGCAAGTCAAGGACGTTGTGAATAAAGGTGCAAAACCAGCAGAAGCAGCAAAAGGCATGAAAGAAGAAGAGGTTCTTGACACCGAAGAAACCATTGAAGAGGAAGAGACTTCCACTGAAGATGTAGTTGCCGAAGAAGAACTCGTTGCCGAGTATGATGTCGAAGAAGATGTCAATGCTCTCCTCGGTGGCGAAGAACTCTCCGAAGAATTCAAAGAAAAGGCAAAGACCATCTTTGAAGCAGCAATCAATGCTAAGGTTGCTGGAATTAAAGAAGAACTTGAGACACAGTACCAAGAGAAGCTTGCTGAGGAAATCGAAGCAGCAAAAGAGTCACTCGCAGAGCGTGTTGATTCTTATCTTGAGTACGTCGCTGACGAGTGGTTTGAAGAAAACGCACTCGCCATCGAAAACGGTCTTAAGACTGAAATGACTGAATCATTCCTTTCTGGAATGAAGGGTCTATTTGAAGAACATTATGTAACAATCCCTGAAGATAAGTATGATGTACTAGAGAGTATGGTAGAAAAACTTGATGATATGGAGACCAAGCTCAACGAGCAAATCGAGAAGAACATTTCACTCAACGGTCGTCTCTCAGAGGCAACTGCTGATGGCATTCTCGATGAGGTTTCTGAGGGACTAGCAGTAACTCAGAAAGAAAAGCTCGCATCACTTTCCGAAAGTGTTGAGTTTGAAAGTGAAGCACAATATCGTGAAAAACTGGAAACTTTGAAGGAATCATATTTCTCCAAAGCAACAGTTGCTAAAACTGAAACCCTTTCTGAGGGTGTAGATAGTGCAGAGGGTCTTGAATCCCATTCTGCATCTATGTCAGCATACCTGAGAACCCTGGGTTCTTTTGGCAAAAACTGAATTTAAAATAGTTCAAACAAACACTTAAGGTAAAAGCAATGTTCCAATCTGAAACGTTGCAGGAAAAGTGGAAGCCCCTTCTTAATGCAGAAGGATGCGATGAGATCAAAGATGCACATCGCAGAGCTGTAACCGCTGTCCTGCTTGAAAACCAAGAAAAATTCCTCCGTGAGCAAACCGCCTTTGAAACAAGCGGAATGCTGACTGAGCAACCAAACATGAACACCAACTCTGGTGCTAATGCTGGTTTCTCCGCTGACGCTACCGCGACTGGTCCAGTTGCAGGTTTCGACCCCGTACTGATCTCCTTGATCCGTCGCTCGATGCCTAACCTGGTCGCATATGACCTCGCAGGCGTTCAGCCAATGTCCGGTCCTACTGGACTCATTTTTGCAATGCGCTCCCGCTACAACACTCAAAGTGGCGACGAAGCATTCTACAACGAAGCAGACACCGGATTCTCTGGATCTGATGCTGGTTTCGACAACACCACTGGATATTCCCAGAGACAGTCTGGTTTCGGTTCTACCTCTAACGTAGGAACCAACCCTTCAGTCTTGAACCCTGTTGGTTCCGCATCCTCTACTGACTACAACGCTGGTCAGGGAATGCGTACAGACAGTGCTGAAGCACTTGATGGCACTGGAAACAATGCCTTCAACCAGATGGCATTCAGCATTGAGAAAGTCACTGTAACCGCCAAGTCACGCGCTCTGAAAGCAGAGTACAGCATGGAACTGGCACAGGACCTCAAGGCAATCCACGGTCTGAATGCTGAAGCAGAACTTGCTAACATTCTCTCCACTGAAATCCTCGCGGAAATCAACAGAGAAGTCATCAGAACCATCTATAAGGTTGCTGAGCAAGGTGCTGTTTCTAACACCGCTACCGCTGGTGTATTTGACCTTGACATCGACTCTAACGGACGTTGGTCTGTTGAGAAGTTCAAAGGTCTCCTGTTCCAAATCGAGCGCGATGCAAACGCAATCGCACAAAGAACTCGTCGCGGAAAGGGCAACATCATCATGTGCTCTGCTGACGTTGCGTCTGCACTGACCATGGCTGGTGTGCTCGACTACACCCCCGCACTCAACGCTAACCTCAACGTTGATGACACTGGTAACACCTTCGCTGGTGTTCTGCAAGGTAAGTATCGTGTATACATCGATCCTTATTCTGCTAACCTGAATGCTGCTAACTCAGCAACCAACTCCGGTAACCAGTATTACGTCGTTGGTTATAAGGGTTCTTCCCCTTATGACGCAGGTCTGTTCTACTGCCCATACGTTCCCCTTCAAATGGTTCGTGCTGTTGGAGAGAACTCCTTCCAGCCCAAAATTGGATTTAAGACCCGCTACGGTCTTGTTTCCAACCCATTCTCCGAAGGAACCGAGAACGCACGCGGTGGTCAACTCATCGTTAACCAGAACCGCTACTATCGTCGCGTTGCCGTTAAGAACCTCATGTGATTCAAGTGGTTGCTGCGGAAGCGGTTGCCCCACATGTCCTTACAGACCTCCCGCAAGGGGGGTCTTTTTTTATGGCAATAAATATTTAAAAATATTATTATGAAAATTACCGTTGTTGGTGCCGGTAATGGTGGATGTTTTACAGCACTGTTTTTGGGATGGCATCTTAAAGATGCTGAAGTAGAATTAATATACAATCCGAATGTTAAACCAGAGAGAGTTGGTCAGGCAACTTTAATTGACCCACCTGCTTTGCTATGGGCAGCAACTAAATTTAATTGGTATGATAATCCCATACATGCCACATTTAAAAGTGGTATTTTATATGAAGGATGGGGAAAGGTAAACGATAAAGTATTTCATCCATTTCCAGCAGACAAGATGGCAATGCATTATTGTCCATGGGAAATGCAAGAACTTATTCTAAACTCTGGACACTTCACAGTAAAGCACGGTGATGTAGATCCCAAAGATATAGATGCAGATTATGTTTTTGATTGTAGAGGTAAACCTGATGATCTCTCTCAATACTATAAGTTAAAGAACCCAATCAACTCTGCAGTTCTAGGTAAACCTAACTGGGATACGTCAATTAATCCATGGAGTCGTCATGTTGCAACTCCAGATGGATGGACGTTTGTAATACCCACACATCAAGACTCTCCATCAAATGATTACTGTGTAGGATATTGCTATAACGATAATATCACATCAGAGCAAAACGCTGAACTAAATTTTCATAAAATGTTTGATGTAGAAGTAAAAAAGAATATTCACTTTCATAACTACGTTGCAAAAGAACCAGTCACTGATGATAGGATTTTTAAAAACGGAAACAGACTTTTCTTTCTAGAACCACTAGAATCATCTTCTACTCAAACATATCTTGAGTGGGTAAAAATATCTCTTCAATATATTCTTGGTAAAATTGAAAATCCATCTGAGTTGATTCACAAGTATATTGCTCAAAATCAAAACTTTATTCTCTGGCATTACAAATATGGTTCAAAGTATGATTCTGATTTCTGGGATTATGCAGGATCTTTAGTTTTTGATGATCCAGACTTTGATCAATACTTTGAATATTCAAAAACTACAAGTTGGAATGATATTATTCCAGATCAATATGGTGGAATGACTGAGAGTGGATTATATGCACAATGGCCTGCATATAGTTTTAAAACTTGGTATGAAGGCATGACAAGATAAATAACTAAAAACTAGCACAATGGCTTATCATATTAAAACACCAAGCGTTATGGGATCCAGTATCGGTGATGTTTACTATAAAGATGAAAGTACTTGGACTGAAGAATATGACGAAAGAAAAGTATTCTCGACAAAATCTGCTGCGACAGCAATTAAAAATACAACTGTGACTCGTGGTGATTATACTTACGCCCCGAAACATTTTGCGAACGCCACAGTGGTTACCGAATAATTATGCCAAGGACAAGAAAAAGAATTAAACCTGCAGAAAGATATTCTAGACAGGTTGAAAATAGAAATTTTTTATCACCAACTGGTTTTAGGTTTATCGTAAAAAGATGCCCTAAAGCAGCATTTCTTTGCAATCAAGCAAACATTCCATCCATTGATCTCGGTGTTACAGTTCAACCAAACTATTTGAGAGATGTCCCCATTCCTGGAGATAAGATAGAGTTTGGTGATCTTACAATTAGATTTTTAGTTGATGAAGATTTGACTAATTACATGGAAATTCAAAATTGGATTCGTGGTCTTGGTTTTCCAGAATCACCAAAAGAATTTTTTGATTTAGAAAAAGAAGGTGAAGAGTATGGTATTATCCCAACTGATACTGGTGACAATATCTACTCTGATGCTACACTACAGATACTTAGTAACAATCTCGTTCCAAAGTTTCAAGTAATGTTTAAAGATTTATTCCCATATTCTTTGACAACAATTACGTTTGATGCTACTGACACTGACATTGAATACTTTACAGCAGAGGCAAGTTTCAAGTATACTATGTACAACTTGACAGATATGGAAAACAACTCTTTATGATCGATCTTGATAAACTTCAAGAGATGTGGGTAAAAGATTCTAAAATTGATATGGATAATTTACATACAGAGTCTACTAACATTCCCACTCTTCATGCGAAGTATTTTGAATTATATAATACAATCTTTCTAATGAGAAAGAAAGCAGAACAACAGAAAAAAAATATTAGACACGAACGTTATGAATACTTCAGTGGTAAATCTGACCCTGAAGTATATGTTGAAAAACCTTTTCCTAAAAAAATTAGAGATAAAGACACTATGCAAAAATATCTTGATGCAGACGAAAAACTTTCTACAGTTTGTTTAAAGATAGATTACTATGATACGATGCTTGTGTATATTGAGAGTATCTTAAAGCAGATAACTAATAGAACTTACCAAATTAAAAATGCCATTGAGTTTATGAGGTTTAATTCAGGACTAGGATAATGAATGAAGAATTTGAACCAAGTCACGAATTTGATTACACAGTTAGTTTAACAATAGAAGATATTCGTCTGTTACATCACTGTGTTTTGAAAAGGATTGAAAATTGGGAAGGTTCTCCTGCAAGACATCCAATGGAACAAGAACATCTTTGGTATTTGAGAGACTCTTTGTATAGAATGATGTTAGAATATAAGTTTGAGAATATGTAATAAATATTTGTAGATGAATGGGTCTATGTGATTGATACGACTGCCAATCTTGTTATATCTAAATCAAACGAAGTATTTTTAAAAATTAATACTGAACCTCATATAGAATATGAACTTAGAGATCACTTTAAGTTCGAGGTCCCTAATGCAAAATTTATGCCACAGTATCGTGGAAAGAATTGGAATGGAGAGATTCATCTTTACGATATGCGGTCTAAGCAGATCTATGTTGGTCTGTTAGATAAGATTGTTCAGTTCTGCGATAACTATGGATACAGTTATAAGTTTGAAGATAATAAATTTTATGGAACTCCGTATGAAGAGAATGATCATATCTCAATGGAGGGTGTCAAAGATTATATGAATTCTATTTGCTCTCATACTCCTAGGAAATATCAAATTGAGGGAGTATACGGAGCTCTAAAGCACAATAGAAAGCTATTGATAAGCCCCACTGCTTCTGGCAAATCATTGATGATTTATTCTCTAGTGAGATATTATGCAGACCGAGGAGAAAAAATCCTTTTAGTTGTTCCAACGACATCTCTTGTAGAGCAGATGTACAAGGATTTTCTTGATTATGGTTTGGATGTTGAGTCATATTGTCACCGTATCTATTCTGGTAAGGAAAAAAGTAATGAAGCACCAGTAACAATCACAACCTGGCAATCTGTTTATAAACTAGAGAGATCTTTCTTTGAAGACTATGGTGTTATTATAGGTGATGAGGCACATTTATTCAAGTCTAAGTCTCTTATCAACATCATGACCAAACTTCATCATGCTAAGTATAGATTTGGATTTACTGGAACTTTAGACGGCACACAGACGCATAAGTGGGTGTTAGAGGGTCTGTTTGGTCCATCATATAAGGTGACAAGAACTGATGAATTGATGAGACAAGGGCATCTTTCACAACTTGATATTCAGTGTCTTGTTCTAAAACATCCACCAAAAACATTTGATGTTTATGAGGATGAGATACAGTATTTAATAGGGCATGAAAAACGTAATCGTTTCATTCGTAATCTAACACTTGATCTTAAAGGTAATTCACTTGTGCTTTTTGCAAGAGTCGAAGCACATGGTGCCATACTCTATGAGGAGATAAATAAACACAAGCGAGGTGACCGTAAGGTATTTTTTATACATGGTGGTGTAGATGCTGAAGAAAGAGAGATAGTTAGAGAAATTACAGAAAGAGAACACAACGCTATTATCGTTGCATCCTATGGAACTTTTTCTACTGGTATCAACATTAAAAACCTCCATAACGTTATCTTTGCCTCTCCAAGTAAGTCCAGAATCCGCAATCTTCAAAGTATTGGACGAGTTCTTAGAAAAGGAAAAGATAAAGTAAAAGCAACTCTGTATGATATTGCAGATGATTGTTCAACCAAATCTAGAAAAAACTACACACTTAATCATTTTATAGAAAGAATTAAAACATATAATGAAGAAAATTTTAACTATGAGATAATCACTATCGAGTTAAAGGTATGATAGAAGACGATTTTTATGCAACACTAAAATTAAAAACTGGTGAAGAAATCTTTGCCAAGATAGCTGCTACTGAAGAAGAAGATAGAACTATGCTTCTTGTTTCTAATCCAGTTGTCGTTAACGAAATTAAAAGTAGATCTGGTGTTGTTGGTTACAAAGTAGAACCATGGCTAAAGACGACTACAGAAGATATGTTTATTTTGAATATTGCTGATATTCTTACAATGAGTGAATCATCTGATATAGAAATGATCATGATGTATCAAGACTATGTTAGATCGTCCAACAGTGATGATGACAATAGTAAACAGATAAACAGACGCATGGGACGCATTGGTAATATCAATGATGCAAAAGAGATTTTAGAGAAGTTATTTAAAAAGAACTAAAGCTATCCCTATCAACCTCCACAAAGGTATTCTACTTTAATTACAGAACTTGTCAAGTCTTTAGTAAGATGATATAATCTATACATATTATGAGATAAACTTATGATAAGACCAATGGCAAAGAGAAAGAGGTCGGAACATTATGTTAATAATAAAGAGTTCCTGGCAGCACTTATCAAGTATCGTGAAGACAAAGAAATTGCAGTAATCAAGGAACTTCCCAAACCTCCTATTCCAAGGTATATTGGTGAGTGTTTTTTAAAGATTGCTACACACCTTTCATTTAAACCAAACTTCGTCAACTACATGTTTAAAGAGGACATGGTTTCAGACGGAATTGAGAACTGCGTTCAGTATATACATAACTTTAACCCAGAGAAATCCCAGAATCCCTTTGCGTATTTCACTCAGATTATTCATTACGCTTTTCTGCGTCGTATTCAGCGAGAGAAAAGAC
>UEXM01001424.1_pt1 | contig 20361 bp, 14 predicted proteins | sample 1796661 | NCBI WGS metagenome assembly UEXM01 (sample SAMEA4772469, study PRJEB27181) | metagenome | reverse complement strand
GGTTGGGTAGTCAGTGTGGCTGCTCTTTATTTTTCCTTTGTAATTTTCTTTTCAATATAAGGAGTCCTATGAGTACTAATTCAGTTGTTGCGTACATGAGAAGTGATGGTTCAATTGTCAGTTCCTACGTTCACTATGATGGATATGAGACAGGGGTTGGAATGACCCTTCTTGAACACTACAGTTCAGATGAGAGAGCCCTTGCCGTTTCGGTTGGGGGATACTACTCAAGTTTGAGTGAAGACCTCAAAGGGTCATTGGAAAGTTCAGTTCACACCGAAGAGGTTGAGATGTTTGATTCCATGACTGAGTTTGAAGAATATATGATGGAGAACAGTCATCTTGAGTTTGGATACCTCTGGACAGGTGGGAAGTGGATAGTCGCTTCTTGGACTAACACTAGTCGAGAAGTTCACAACGGAACTTGTTTTGATACTGAGTTCACTTCAACTTGGAATGGGTTTGCTGACTTGATTCCTTCTTTTGTTCGTGAGGGTCGAAAGACTGTTGCTCGTTTGAGGTCTTACGGAAATGAATACGAAGAGTACTCAGATGACCTTGAAGAAATCATTGATAGATATCATCGTGAAGGAATTGCAAAAATTGCAGAAGAGGTAATGGCTGCTTAAATAGTTCTTCTCAATCCGTGAGTGTGAAGTAAAACTAACCACGGCATTCTTTATATCAATCTCTAGGGGAATCCTTTTTGGGTTCCCCTTTTTTTTAGGCCTTTTTGCTTCCATAAATATCTATATGGATACTACTTATTTTATGGGAAAGGATGGTTTCAACTGGTTTGTTGGAGTTGTTGAGGATAGAAATGATCCAGATAAAGCGGGCAGAGTAAAGGTTCGATGCGTTGGATACCATACCGAAAACACACAAGACATACCTACAGAAGATCTACCTTGGGCACACGTTATGATGCCCGTTACTGCTGGTGCAAATTCAGGCATTGGTTTATCCCCACATTTTTTACTTCAAGGTACATGGGTTGTTGGTTTCTTTAGAGATCCATCAAAACAAGAGCCTGTTATTATGGGTGCATTGCCTGGAGTTAATTCAACCACAACTACAAACAATACTGTAGCTTCCTCAAGTGCTGTTGGTGGTAAATCTATAAAGGGTGGATTCAAAGATCCATTCGGACAATACCCAACATCATCTTACCTAGACAAACCAGATACAAATTTACTAGGACAAGAACAAGTCTCTAGTCATGCATCCAACTCAGTCAAGACAGCTTCTGATTCATGGTCAACTGCATCTGGTTCTGCATCTCAACCAGCATCAACTCAGTCAAGTGCAAAGTATCCATATAATCATGTTATGGAAACGGAGTCTGGACATTACCTTGAGTTCGATGACACAAGTGGTAGTGAAAGGATTCACCTATATCACAAGGCAGGAACCTTTATTGAAATTGATGCATCTGGAAACGTAGTTATCAAGACAGTCGGAAATGTAACCAATATCATTGCTGGAAATATGGATACCTATGTGAAAGGAAACTACTCTATCACGGCAGGAGGAAATCTTGATGTCTATGCAATGGGTAACCTTACAGAAAAGGTCGATGGAAATCGAAAGACCACAATTACAGGAACAGAGACACTAGAGATTACTGGTGCAGTAACGAATACTTTTAAAGCTGCTGTAACTGAAGAGATTACTGGTGCCGTTACTCAAACTCTATCTGCTACACTTACCACAAACATCTCTGGAGCTGCTTCAATCAAATCTACTGTTGCAATGGTCGTTGGTGGTTCTACAATAAGTTTCAACTAATGTCTGCTCGACTAGCCGCTGGTTCTGCACACACGATGTCATTAGAAGATGATGCAGGAACAGGTGGGGCTCTAACTAACTCTGGTGCTAGAACAGCAGGGGGTCTGGAAAATATCGGGACTGCAACCAGTAATACTTTCACAATGACAGAGGTGATTAAGATAAAAGAAACTGTAGATGCACCAGTTCCTGGCAGTGGCCCAATTCCTGGCTCTTTTGACGGAGCAGAATCAGCGGCCGGGCCTTTCATTAAAGTCAAGAGTATTTCAATACCATCAACATATAAGGGAGAGTCCTTATCATTCTCTCATGCATCTTCTAGTTCTGAGAATCCATCTAATTTTACGATTGCACCAGACATAAAAATTACTTGTACTTTAGGTGGTTCTACTGTATCTGGTGGAGTGGGTTTTCAAGAAGTTACGGCAGTCATAACAGGGCCGGTAAAGGAGATGGATGATTGGGTAATACCTTGGACTCCAAAAACTAGTATACCTAAGTTCAATGGTTCAGATTTTGCAACAACAAGAAGTGCTGGGTATGGTCGAGAGAATGGTGTATTCCTAGTTACATTTGTTCTTGAGTATGGACTCCTACCTTTTTCAGATGGTGCAAGTCCTATATCACCACAAGAAAAAACATGGACAATAGGTATAATAAATAATGCAGACAATGACAAGGATGTTTATATCGCAGCCTATAGAGAGGCTTATGGGTCATTGACTAAAGTACCAGAAATATCAGAAAGGGCAGCGTAATGGCAGGAGCAATTGCAAGAGAAGGAGATATGTTATCGGGGCATGGTTCATTTCCACCACATCCATTTCCAGTGGGAGGTTCCATTGCTAAAGATGCATTTATAGAAGGTATCAAAATGTTATGTGTAGGGTCTATTGATTCTGCACACCCAGGCTCACCATCCCCAAATTCTCCACCAAGTCCACATCCAAAAATATCATCTGGTTCTCCAACTATGAAGGTCATGACAATTAATGGAGACTTACAACCAGTGGCGAGGATTGGAGACTTATTGGATTGTGGGTGTATGATTATGGGTGGAGGTAATACAGTTGGTGGTGGAGCAAATGGATGATTATACTCAAGAAGTGGACAAGTGCTTCAGTTCAGGTGGTGTACTATATTCCAGACTATCTCAGTTTGGTCAATGAGTTTATCTGGCAGACTGAAGACCAATTACCAGACTATCCAAGAATTACTAGATTTTTAGACTATTGGGACAAGAACATAGACGGCCCAATAAAAGAAGTTTACATACATGACCATGATGCAGAAAAAATCAGAATGGTAGATAGGACATTCAAAATTAATTGATAAATAGGTATGTGAGTGAAATCTAATTTATGGATAAGTTATGGATTTAAATAATATTTCAGGTGGGAATGATATGGCTAAACAAGCTGAAACAAACGGAAACGGATCTGATGAAAAACATGGAGCCGTTGAAACTAGAAAAAAATGGAACTTTGCCGCTCGGTTTATAATCAGTGGTATCGTATTTTCAATATTCTTTATATTGATATATGTTTTATTTTTCCAAGAAGTACAAGACACATATCGTGATCTGATTAACATCCTTATTGGAACTTATGTTGCTGTTTTGACTAAGACAGCTGACTACTGGTTCAAAGATAAGGATGACCCAGAGCATAAAGAGACTAAAGACTTGCACGACAAAGAATAAGGGTAGTCTTCCCCTATAAATAATAACATAGGGGAAAATTATGCCAAATTACGATGCATCTAGTCAAAATGAGAAGCGTTCAACAAGGATCTATAAAGATCTGAATCTGAACTTTACAAGAAATCCTGTCACAGGCGATGTGGCAACTGTTACGGATGTTAATGCAGTCAAGCGTTCCATTCGTAATCTTCTTCTCACCAACCACTACGATAGACCATTTCATCCTGAGATTGGCTCTAATATCCCTGCCTTACTTTTTGAAAACTTTGGCCCCATAACAGGAAATCAACTTTCCAGACAGATAGAGGAAATAATCTCTAACTACGAACCAAGGGCTAGAGTAGAATCAGTAGAGTGCTATCCAGTTCGAGACTCAAACAGATATGATGTTCGGGTCTATTTTTATGTTGAGAATATGCCAGCAGAACTGATAGAATTTCAAACAATTTTAGAAGCATTGAGATAATATGGCTACAAATGCAAAGGGAAAAATAGAGATCACTGATCTAGATTTTGATGCAGTAAAATCTAACTTTCAAACATACCTTTCCCAACAATCACAATTTACAGACTACAACTTTGAAGGTTCTGGTATGTCAGTCCTTATGGATCTTTTGGCATACAATACACACTATCTGGCGTTTCATGCAAATATGCTTGCAAACGAAATGTTTCTAGATTCTACAGTTATCAGAGCAAATGCAGTATCCCATGCAAAATCTTTGGGATACACACCTTCATCAATGAAAGCATCAAACGCAACAGTATCAATAAGTGTAAGTAATGTACCAACTTCTCAGTCTTCTTTGGTGATGTCAGCAGGGACAATTTTTACAACTACAGTTAATGATACTTCATTTAATTTTGTCACTATTGCAGATTCAACTTCAACTTCTGATACTGGAATATTTGCTTTCAATGATGTCAAGATATTTGAAGGTACAAGAGTAAACTTTCAATACACAGCAAACAGTTCAAATTTGGAACAACAATTTATTATTCCTTCAGCAAATGTTGATACAGACACTTTAGTTGTTAGAGTTCAAACTTCATCCTCTGACACTACAACAACAACTTACACTCTCAATACAGATTATACAAATTTATTATCCACATCAACTAAGTATTTTTTACAAGAGGTTGAGGATGGTAGATTTGAGGTATACTTTGGAGATGGTGTTTCGGGCAAAAAACCAGTTGATGGAAATATTGTTATCTTAGACTATGTGGTAACTAATGGATCTGATTCTGATGGAGCTAGTACATTTACAGCAGCATCTACTATTGGGGGATATTCTGATATAACAGTTACTACAGTTGGGAGTGCTTCAGGTGGGGGTCTTTCTGAATCAGTAGATTCTATTAAGTTCAATGCTCCTCTTAAATTTGCATCTCAGAGTAGGGCCGTTACACCAGATGATTATAAGTCAATTCTTCCAAGTATATACACTAACATAAAATCAATATCAGTTTGGGGTGGTGAAGACAACGATCCTGCTGTTTATGGTCAAGTCTATATTTCTATCAAACCAAATACAGGAACGACACTTACAACGACAACAAAAAATTCTATCATTTCAAGTCTCAAGGCTTTCAATGTAGCATCTGTCACTCCTGTTATTGTTGATCCTATCACACTTCTTTTGGAGCTTACAACTACAGTGAAATATAATTCGACACTTTCAGAGAAGACCAACTCAGATATTCGAGCACTTGCTGAGACTGCCGTATCATCTTTTAATACAAACAATCTTCAGAAGTTCGATAGTGTTTTTAGACACTCCAATCTTCTCAAGGCCGTAGATGATGCAGACCCAGCAATATTGTCAAGTACAGTTGCAGTTAAATTGAAAAGAAAAATTACACCAACTTTAAATGCATCCACTAAGTATACAATCAGTTTCAATAATGCGGCTTATCATCCAACTAATGCTCACTCACAGACAGTTGTGGAATCCTCTGGATTTTTTCTGTCAGGAGATACAAACGAACAGTACATTGATGATGATGGTAGTGGAGTAATTAGAACTTTCTATCTTTTAGGTGGAACCACAAAGACTATCACAAATGCCACAGCAGGAACAATCAATTATACTACAGGCGAGGTCGTATTGACTTCTTTGAATGTTACTTCAGTTGAGAATACAGATGGAACAATTAGTGTTACAGTAAAACCTGACTCTAACGATGTCATTCCTGTAAGAAATCAAGTGGTTGAAATTGATACAGTTGGTAGTTCAACAACGGCAGAAATTGATACTTTTGCTGAGGGAACATCAACTGCTGGTGTAGGATACACAACAACCAGTTCTACATCTTCAGTTGGTAGTGCATATACCACAAGTTAATAAATGGCCAACACTTTTTTAGATACCAAAATATCCTCTTTTATAGAGGATAAATTTCCTGAGTTTGTAAGGACAGATCATCCTGTCTTTGTAGAATTTCTAAGACTCTACTATGAGTTCATGGAATCTGCAAAAATTACTATGTCTCAAGTTGAAGCTCCAGATAATATTCTTCTTGAGAATGAACTTACTACCAACTTTGCATTACTAGAAGATGGTAATAAGATCTATACAGATGATTCTATTTTTGGTGTTTTTGAAAAGGGTGAAACAGTCACAGGTCTAACCTCTGGTGCTACTGCTGTAGTTCTTGCAGAAGACAATGCAAATTCATCAATCTACATAGAACAAAATCGGTTCTTTCAAGTTGGGGAAATTATTACTGGTGGGTCTTCTAGTGCCCGTGGTAAGATCTCCAAGTATCAAGGTAATCCAGTTCAGACACTTCAACAATTGTTGGAGTATGCTGATATTGATAAAACGATTACGGATTTTCTTGATCAGTTTAGGGACTCTTATCTTACAGCCATTCCAAACACTCTTGCTTCAGGAGTATCTAAGAGAACACTGGTCAAGAATATTCGTGATCTTTATCGTGCAAAAGGAACACGAAGAGGTCATGAACTTTTCTTTCGATTGATCTTTGGTGAGACTCCTGAGATCTTTTATCCCAGAGATAATGTTCTCAAGATATCTGCTGGTGAATGGTCTACATCTACAGTTCTCCGTGTAGTTGCAACTCAAGGTGATCCTACAAATCTTTCAGGACAGACTATCACACAAACAACTGATGCAGACTTAGGGGCTACTGCATCAACTGCTGTTATTGAAACAGTTCTTCAGTTTCAAGAAGGTTCAACTATTGTATTTGAATTAGTATTCAATGTTGACTCAATAGATGGTACATTTGTTTCTGGTGCTACAATCACAGGAATTGACAATGCAAATGCAGACTTAGCAATTGCAGGAACAGTTCAGTCAATCATCACAGGAGCAAATGTAACAAATGGTGGATCTTTCTATACCACAAGTGATGTTGTTACTGCAACAAGTCTCGTAGGAGAAAAAGCTGAGATCACAATTGTGGATGTTTCGCCTGGCTCGGTTGAAGAAGTTGCAATTGACAATCCAGGCATAGGTTATTCTGTAGGACAGGATCTATTTTTCGATAATGCAAATACCGAAGGGGTCGGTGCATCTGCAAAGATTACTTGTGTCGGTGGTGCAATTGCTCCAGAAGCAGGAGATACTGCTAGTCATACAGTCACAGGAAATACTTCTAGTGGTTCAATTTCAATTTCAAACATAACCACAACCACTCTTTCACCAGCAAGATTTATAGACTTTACTGGAAAAGTTACTACATCAGAAACAACAATTACAAATGTAACTACGATAGGTTTTGTTGTCGGTTCTACTATCATAGGCACAGGAATTCCTACAGGAGCTACTATAAGTTCTATTGATGTTGTAGGGACTAGTAATGATGGAACTATTACAATTTCTGCTGCAGCTAATTCTGGTGGGGTAAATGGAACAGTCAGACAACTTATACACTTAGAAGAACATACTGGTCAATCAATATCTGGTACTGGTATTCCAGCTGGTTCAACAATTAGACAAATCACTACCGAAGGTTCAAGTAATAATGGTACTATCACTATACAAAATGAAGTTAATCCATCAGCCCAAGTTGCGACTGCTAATGGAAGTGGAGTAACACTTACCATTGCCAGTGCTTATGGTATGGACACTTTTGATCACATTGTATATGAAGATGCAACTGAAAAAACTGATGCATATACTGGTAATCAGATAGAATTAGAAACACAAACTTTTACAGACCTTGGAGTTGCATCTGAAGCAGGACAGGTAGTTAATATTAAAACCTTCAATGGTGGATCTGGATATGAGATTGTTCCTACAGTAGTTGCCACAACTGCAAGAATAAACTGGTCTACACTTGCACAAACAACTTCAGGACAATTCAAAGCAGGGGAGACAATTACAACTGGTGATGCAACTGGAACAATAGCAGTACTGAGAACAGGAAATGCAAGTATTGTTACATCTTCAGGAACCTTTGCACAAGGTAATACAATTACTGGATCTACTTCTGGTGCAAAAGCATATTTAACAAGCGTAACTACTCATGGTACAGGTGCAACTTTTGTTGCATGGGCTCAAACTAATCTTGGTGCAGTCAAGGGTCTTGAAGTCACAAACTTTGGTACAGGATATACCTCATCACCTACTCTTACTGTACCTCTCAAGGTTTTACTTACTAGAAATATAAATGAAGCATCTCCTCAAGATTTAACACTTAGTACTTCATTTAGTGTAGGGGATGATATCACAGGACAATCTTCTAGTGCTACTGCCGATGTAGTTTCATGGGATCAGACTAGACAGATTTTAACACTCACAATAAAGAGTGGTACGTTTACAGTAGGTGAAATTTTAAGAAGAGGATCAACATCAAACTATGCGATTCTCTCAAGAAAATCTCAAGCATCTTTAACAGCAGAGATAGGAACAGTAGGAACAACTGCTGGTGCTTACGAAAATGACAAAGGTAAGGTCAGTGAATCCTTGATGAAAATTCAGGACTCATTCTACTATCAAGACTTTTCTTATGTGGTTAGAGCTGGTGCAGCCATTGCAGATTGGAGAGGGTCAGTCAAGAAAGCAGTTCATCCTGCTGGTTTTGCAGTATTTGGAGAGGTAAGTTTATCTACAAGACTTGCAACAAGAATGACCACACCTATTACTGGAATTACTTCAGTCACACCAGAACTTGCAAGTCTCTTTGAGGCAGTCATTACTACGATTGTCCGAAGAAAGATGGGTACTACAGATGATAGTACTTCTATTGCAAGTCAATTAGAAATGAAGGGAACCAGTTACCTTGGTACTGGTACTTTGAAACGTAGTAATAATATGAGTGGTCATGATTTTGGATTGGTCACACCTATTGAGTCTATTACCAGAACTGGAACTACAGCCACTCTTAATTCAAATGGAGCTCATGGTGTTCAGGTAAATGAGGAAATACAAGTGATGGGTGTTACTACTTCAGGATATGATGGGTATTATACAGTCACAGCAATCCCAACTGTCGGGTCATTACAATTTACAGTTAGTAATTCTCTAACAACCCCTGCAGCTATTGGAACTAAAGGACAGATAGTTCTCACACGAGCATTTGATAAAGACACAAGAGATCTCACAGTAAGAACTCATAAGGATCTTACAATTCGTTCCATCTACAGTGGATTTGATTCACTTAGAAAGAATCGATATGGTCTGGGTGCAACTCAAAAGACTGCAACCAAGTATCTCTGGGCCACTAGTTATGTGAACGATTCATCACCTCAAAGATTGGATGGGGGTTTGGAATATGCATATCCAAATATAACTCGTAGATCTGTTCCAGAAACAGGAACAGATAATGTAACAGCTGGAAGTGCAGGGGTTTATGATAGCACTATGAATTATACCAACATTCAGATTGGTGTTTGGGAGATGGGTTCTCAGATGACTCTGGATTCCTTTGGGGATGTTCGTATAGTTGATATCATAAGAGGATCTAGATTAGTTGATGATGTGGCTGAACATGGTAATCATGATGATGTAGATCATATCATCCATGAGGATGGTGATTATATACAGATGGAGGAACACGTTACAATTCCAAGGACTTCAAACAAATTATGGAACGTACCGCCTCCCTCATACATCAGAGGAGTAAATGTAACTACTGGGGAGTATGTTTCATTTGATGATAATACATCTCCACCAGATTTTTCAGACAATACAGCCCCACCATCGTTTGATACTACGATTGGGACATAGGAAACTCTTATAAATAATTTAACAAGGTAAAGGAATTATAATGGCAGCGATAATCACATCAAAATTCAGATTTCACAACGCTGAGCAGTTTAAGGAATCATTTTCAGAATCTGCCGCTACCAACTACTATATGTTCATTGGTAGACAGCATGAATTTGCAACTGGTACTACAGGAGGAACAGATTCAGCTCCACCTACACCAGTTGACAATCGAACAGCAGAAGCACTTCATTGGGATGATATGCTTGCTGCCAAGAAAATTGGTTCTACGGGAGTTGCTCATGCAATTCCTAGAAGAGACTTAGATACTTCTGGTGCAACAACATACGATATGTACAAACCAGATTACTCTGCATCTAAAACAGCTCAATCTGGTGCAACCAACTTATTTGACTCTACATTTTATGTGGTCACATCTGCATATAGAGTTTACAAAATTTTAGACAATAATAATAACACAGCATTTACTGGTGGTACAGAACCAACTTCAACTTCTTCTGCTATTTTTACAATTGGTGGATACACACTAAAGTATATGTACACACTATCTACACAGGATGTTCAAAACTTTTTAACTCCTGACTTCATGCCTGCACCTACAGCGGCTGAGTCTGGAAATGGACTTGCTGATGGTGCATTGCATATTATTGATATTTCAAATGCAGGAGTTGCAGCTAGTTGGACTACAACTGCTGACAGAACGATTACAAACATACCAGTTCGGGGAGATGGAACAGGAGCAAGATGTAGTGTGGTTATTGGTGGAACAGACGGATCTGCTGATGGGACTGTTACTACAATCTCAGTCACGACAAATGGATCTGGGTATACACATGGTACAGTTCTTGCCACCGATATTATTGAACAACATGACATACAAAATGTAGGAGCCGGGACAAATGCTACGATGACATTTTCTACAAGTCCAGTTGTTGAAGTTATTATCGGCCCAGATGGTGGACATGGTTCTAATCCTGCAAAAGAGTTAGGAGGACACTTTGTTCTAATGGATGTTAAATTAACACAAACCGAAGGGTTTGACTTCACAGTTGTCAATGACTTTCGACAAATTGGTGTAGTTCGTGATCCTTATTCTTTCGGTACAACATCCAAGTATACAGGTTCTACTGCTAGACAGACTAAATCAATTAAACTTGCAAGTAACTCTGGTACATTTTTAGTTGATGAAAAAATATCTCAAACTATACCAGCACAGACAGTAAGTGGTATTACAGTTTCAACAAATACACTTACAGTTACTACTGCTTCTGCTCACCAATTAACAACTGGACAAACAGTAGATATAACAGGTGGTACATTTGCTGGAGGTCAAACCACAGGACACACTGGAACACATCATATCACAGTGGCATCAGCAACAACTTTTACTTATGTCGTTGAATCTACTAGGGCTCCTACTGGTTCTATGTCTGGGACAGCAACCTATACTACATCAGTTCCAGAAGGCACAGTTGTAGAATATGATGCTTCAAATAAAATTTTGTTCTATGTTCAGACTTCTTATGATAGTCAGGGAACAAATGCTACAACTAAACAGAATGTACCTTTTGGTGGTAACAGTACTGTAACAGGTGCTACCTCAAGTGCAACTGGTGTACCAAACGTATCTCAAAATGCAGCTATAAACAATACATCATTTACTGCTGGATATGCAAATCCTGAGATGCAGCCAGATTCTGGTGATGTTCTTTATATTGAGAATCGCAAACCTATCAGTCGGGCAAGTGACCAGACTGAAGATGTCAAATTGATCGTAGAGTTCTAATATGCAAAAAACTGATCTAAATGTATCTCCTTATTATGATGATTTTACGGAGGATGATAATTTTCATAGAGTATTGTTTCGTCCTGCATTTTCCATACAGGCTAGAGAACTTACTCAAATGCAGTCTATTCTGCAAAATCAAATAGAGAGATTCGGATCACATTTCTTCAAAGAAGGTGCAATGATCATTCCTGGCCAGGCTGGGTTTGATGTCACCTTTTCCTTTGTTAAAGTTCAAGCAACTTTTACTTCTGGATCTACTACACACACTGTAGAAAATTATCGAACATCTTTAGTCGGTAAGAAACTTACAGGTGCAACATCCAATGTTATTGCAAAAGTTGTTGCAAGTGTGGCCGCAGAAAACTCTGATGATTTAACTTTATTCATTAAGTATGAGTCTTCAGGAACGGCAGTCAACTCAACTACAAATTTTACTTTCAGTAATGGTGAGGCACTCAATACCGATACTGCAATTTCATACACAGCAGGAGGAACTTCTTATACTTTGAATGTAAATGCACAGATAGGTACAACATCTGCAGCCGCCGCAACTGGAATTGGTTCTTCTGCAAATGTCCAAAAAGGAATCTATTACATTCGTGGAACATTTGTTCAAGTTGAAGAACAAACTATTGTATTAGACAAGTATACAAATGCTCCTTCTTACAGAGTTGGTTTCAATATTACTGAATCACTATCAACTCCTGAAGAAGATTCTTCACTTTTAGATAACGCAACTGGTTCATCTAACTTTGCAGCCAAAGGGGCACATAGACTCAAGTATTCATTAACTCTTGCAAAGAAGGCTCTATCAAGTGCAGATGATGCTGACTTTGTAGAATTGATGCAACTAGAACAAGGTTCTCCAAGAACGATTGCAAGGTCTACAGAATACTCAGTTCTTGAAGAGACTCTTGCCCGAAGAACTTTTGACGAATCTGGTGACTATATGGTTCGTGGATTTGATATTGACTTACGAGAACATTTTGATGATGGATTGAACAATGGTGTATTTACATCTACGAATGGTGGAGATGCCACTAAAGTTGCAGTCGTGCTTGCTCCAGGCAAAGCATACATCAGAGGTTTTGAGGTAGAAACTATTGGACAGACAGTAGTTCCCTTAGACAAGGCTAGAAGTACAGAGTTCGTACAAAATTACCCAACTACATTTAGTGCAGGAAACTTCCTTCAGGTAGAGAATACATTTGGTTCACCAGATATTGACTCTTTCGGAACGACACTTTCACCATTCAAAGAAGTTGAGATTCGTGATCAGAGAATACCACAAACTCATTTAGAAACTGCTGGAATTAATGATTCAGCAGTTACTATTGCTGTTGATTCGGCTGCAAGATTTCCTGTAGCCGCTACTGGTAATGCCGCTACTCATTTCTTAATTAGAATGGGTAGTGAAATACTAAAGGTCACTAATACAGCTGGAACTGCAAATAAAACATGGACAGTGGTTAGGGGTGGTGGAACTGGTGCATTTGGGTCTGCAGCTGCACATCTTGTAAATGCACTCATTACTGGATGGGGTATTGATCCACAAACAACTGATGCAAATAAAGCAAACGTAATTGGATTTGCAAGAACAAGAGCATTTGAACATGGTACTGGTTCTGAAGGTGGATATATCACAGGAGCCTATCCATTAACATCTAGATTTCAACATTATCTTTTTGATGTTCGGATGTTATGTAAGTTGACACTTTCAGCTGCAATGTCATCCTCTAATACTCTTCATAATGGTGCAAAAATTACAGGGTCTACTTCTGGTGCAACTGGATTTGTTCATATCACAAAACAAGACCTAGTTTCAAGTACAGTAAAAAATGGATCAGATGCAACTGTAACATCAATACCTGCTAATCCAGATGGACTAAGAATTGAAAGTGGTACAACTTTTCATATTATTCAGACCACAGGAACATTTCAAAACGGAGAAACCATCACAAGTAGTATCAGTGAAGACTTTGGAGGTACTGCTCCTGCTGGTGGAACAGCAACTTTAAATGCAGCCCCAGTTTATTTTGGAATGGGGGATGCTCACTCATTATTCAGTGATGACAATGGTTCAGATTATATCACAGACATTTATCCAGCCGATGCAAAGAAATTAACAGGTAGTGTTTCTGCTACAGGAAACACTGGAGCATCTGGAACAGTCGTAAGTGGAACGAATACTGGATTTCTTGGTGATCTCAAGATTGGGGATCTCGTAGAAATGCAGGATACAGGTGGTACAGTTAGAAGAGTAGAAGTTGGAGCTATCGCAAGTGATGTTGCATTTACTACAGTCGAAACTTTACCTACAAGCATTTCTGGTTCAACTATTCTAAGAGTTCGGTCTAAAATTGAAGAACAGGAAGAGTTGGTAATGATTTCTAAACTTCCAAAAAATGCAGTTAAAACTCTCAAGTCTTCTCGTTTAAACAATCAAGTTGACACTACACTTACAGTTCGCAGACAAGAAACAGTTACTTTATCGGGTGGGGGTGGAAGTATTTCTTTACCAGAAGGTGAATCATTTGTTTCTTTTACTGCTGATGATTATATGATACAAGTACATGATCGTGCTTCAAATACTGTTTATCCAGATGGACAATTATTATCCCCAGCAACAACTGGGTCTGGAACTGTTTTAAACATAGGAACTACTAGTTTAGGAATAACAGTTGCTAGTGGTGCTTCGATGGTACTCAAAGTTACTTTCACAGTTCAGATTGCAACGGCTCAAGAAAAAACAAAAACTCTTTCTCCTTCAAATCAATTACATATCAGAAATGAGAAGGGTAATATTTTTGGAACCAACTATAAAGACTCAGAAATTTCTTTGCAGAAGGCTGATATCTTTAAAGTTCGTGCAGTTTACATGGGAACATCTTCTGCTGATGCAACGACTCCAACTGTAACATATAATAATGGAACAGGGGGTAACACACTTTCAACTGAAATCTTTCAGCCTGGAGAAAAAATTACAGGTTCTAATGGTGCAATTGCGAGAGTTGTTACAGGTGGAACAACAGGAACTACCTCAACAGCAAACATAGTCTACTTGACTACCAAGACTTTTGCAGTCGGTACTACATTAACTTCATCTCAGAATACCTTTGCAAATACTTTGACCACAACGGCTATTGCCACTGGAAGTACAAATATTCTAAGTGATTTTCAGATCGACACTGGAATGAGAGACACATATTATGATATTGGAAGACTTACCCGAAAGGCTGGTTCTACGCCACCAACTGGAAGACTTCTTATCATTTATGATTACTTTACTCATGGTGCAGGAAACTATTTTAGTGTAGACTCATATCCAGTGGGTACATCAACAACAAGTATCACATACGAAGAGATTCCAGTATATTCAGCACAAAGAGTTGACCCAGATACAATTTCTCCAACTGGTGAATATGAACTTAGAGATTCAGTAGACTTTAGACCTAGAGTTGGTGATGTTGATACAATTACAGCTGCAAATGATGGAACTGCTGGAATGACAGGTGATGAATTAGATGATACTTCAATGTCTGCATTTCAATTTCCTAAAAGAGATTTTACTGTTGGAACTGCTTCCCTTGTTGATATTCCAAAAACTGATAATACTTTCTTAGCATCATTTGATTTTTATCTACCACAAAACTCTGCATTGTATTTGGATACAGAAGGTGAGTTTCAAACAATCTCAGGTGGGGCCGCTGAAAATCCAGAGATGCCAAATAAACTTGATGACGGAATGCTTCTTGCAGAGTTCAGAGTTCCACAATACACATTCAATCCTCTTGATATTGGTGTTCGTAAGTTGAAACATAAGAGATTCACTATGTCTGATATTGGTAAGATCAGCGAGAGAGTAGAGAATCTTGAGTATTATACTCAACTCAATATGCTTGAAAAAGATACAGAAACTTTTCAAATTCAAGATGGTGACGGACTTGACCGATTCAAGAATGGGTTTGTTGTTGATAACTTCACAGGTCATAGTGTAGGAGATGCGGCTCATCCAGATTATAAAAATTCAATCGACATGGCAAATGGTATTTTACGCCCAGAGTTCATGTCAAGAGCAGTTGGGTTACAAGAATCTGTTTCTACAGATGCACTCAGGACTGCGGCTGGATATCAAAAAACAGGAGATCTTTTAACACTCCCATATACTGAAACAGATTTTATTATTCAACCTTTCGCATCACGCATTGAGAATGTAAACCCATTCAACGTGATCGCTTGGGTTGGTGCAATCGAATTAAATCCTGCATCTGATATTTGGAAAGACACAAACAGACTACCAAACTTGATTATCAATCGTGAAGGTAATTATGACACACTGGTAGCAAGAAATGGTGGAAGTGCTATTAATACTATCTGGAATGAGTGGGAGACATTCTGGACAGGAACTACTTCCACATCTTCACAATGGAGAGATGGATCTAACACTGGATTTAGGGCACAGGCTCCTCACCGAAGAGTCATGCAAAGGACTGTTACAACTACAACAAGAAGACAGTCCCGAAGTGGCTTAAGAACAGAAATTACTCCTAGAATTGATTATGATTCTAAAGGTGATAAAGTACTCAGTACAGAAATTCTTCCATTCTGTCGTGCAAGAGATGTAGCCTTTACTGGATCTCTCTTTAAACCAAGAACAAGACTCTTTGCATTTTTTGATAACATAGATGTCACTCAGTACATTACACCAACACCACCATTTGTCAATAAGTACAATAATATTAATGACTCTGATGGAATCAATACAACTGATACTACGATTACTGTAGACTCAACATCTGTATTTCCAAGTTCTGGAACGATTCAAATTGATGATGAGAAGATAACATATACAAATACAACTAGTACAACATTTACTGGATGTACTAGAGGAACAAGTGGAACAACTGCAGCTAGTCATTCAGACAATGCTGTAGTTTACTCACTGAACATGGGTGATCCTCTTATCACAGGGGCCACAGGAAAAATTTCAGGAACATTTTCAATTCCAGATCCAAACACTTCTGGAAACCCTGCATTCAAAGTTGGTGAAAGAATCCTGAGACTGACTTCTGACTCTGCAAACGGAGTTCTTAATGGAGACACACAAACATCTGGTGAGGCTACATATTTTGCAAAGGGACTTCTTGATAATATTCAAGAGACAATTATTGCAACTAGAAATGCTGATGTTAATCGTGTCCTAGTCAATCAAAACCAAACAGTCACAAGTACAAGACAGTCTGATAGACAGGTTGGATGGTACGATCCAGTTGCTCAGTCAATCATGATTGATCCAAAAGGTGGGGCCTTTATCACATCAGTCGATGTTTACTTTCAATCTAAGTCTGAAACAGTTCCAGTACAATGTCAAGTTCGTACTATGAAGAATGGTTATCCAACAACAACGATTCTTCCTTTTGGTAAGACTACAGTAGAACCTGAAAATGTAAATATTTCAGAGGACGCTTCAGTTGCAACTAAGTTTACTTTTCCATCTCCTGTATATCTACAACAGGATATTGAATATTGTTTTGTCATCATGGCCAACACTCAAGACTATATGATTTGGTTGTCGCACATGGGAGATCAAGAGGTTGGTGGAAGTAGAATGATTTCAGATCAACCTTATGCTGGTGTACTTTTCAAGTCTCAGAACGCTTCTACATGGACTGCATCTCAGATGGAGGACTTAAAATTTACTGTCCGTAAAGCGGACTTTAGTACCACTTCTGGGGTAATTACACTAGAAAATTCTGGATTAGAGACAACTACATTAACAGAGAATCCAATCACTACAATTCCAAGTTCTAAGAAGATTTTAGTAAAACACTTAAATCATGGAATGTACAAGACTACAAATAACGTAGAACTTTCAGGAATTTCTGGTTCGGTAACTCTTTCAGATAACAGTACAACTTACGATCTTTCAAATCTGAATAAAACTTATACTGCAATATCCGAGATGGGACTTGATCATTATATTATTGATCTTGCATCAGCTACTGGTACAAATCCAGATCCAGGCTTTGGAGGTAATGCAGGAGCACAAAAGGTTGGTGGGGCTGCAGTTAAGGCTTCAGAGAATTATATGATGGATACTATGAAGACAGTTCTTCAGGTTATGGAAAACTCTGGGACAGGAACTTCAACAACAATCAGAACAACAACTGGTGCTAGTCCTTCAAGTACATCTGGTGTTTCTGGTGGATCTCAGACTCCATTTACATTGACTGCATTATCTAGTGCGAAACCAATTGCAATCAATGAGAATGTAGATTTTGAATCTCCTAAAATGGTTGCATCAACAATCAATGAAACAAATGAGATGACAGGTAACAAGTCATTCCAATTGAATATGACCCTTTCAACTAATAATGTAAATTTATCACCAGTTCTTGATACTCAAAGAATGGGTCTGCTTACAATTCAAAATAGATTGAATAATATAAATTCAGCAACTGATCTTTACTCTGCTGGAGTTAATACTGCTGATACAGTTTTCTCAGATGCATTTAGACAGTCTACAGCTGCAGATGGAGACAACAACTCTGCCATTTATTGTACCAGAAAAGTTACTTTAGAAAATTCAGCTACGGCAGTCAAGGTTCTGTTTGATGCAATTCGATTTAGTGATTCTTCTATTGAGGTATATCAGAAGACACAACAATCAGATGATACAGGTCAGTTTGAGGATCTTGCATGGGTCGAGATGACAGCAGATAAGACTATTACAGAATCAAAGAATTATCTAGACTATCGTGAGTATTCTTTTGAGGCCTCTGGTCTTAATGGCTTTATCTCTTTTGCAATTAAGATTGTTCTGAAGGGAACGAATACTGCTGAACCACCTTTAGTTAAGGACTTGAGAGCGATTGCACTTGCCTTATGAAACCAGATTTTCAGGTCGTTGAAGACAATCCAGAACTTATTCGGGATACTTATAGTAAAGGAATTACAAATAGAGATACTTCTGCATACAAAAACTACATGAGTGGGGCTATTGCAAGAAAATCTCGAAAAATAAAATTAGATGAGACTGTAGAAGAAATAAATACTATTAAACAAGAAATGTCGGAGATGAAGGGTATGCTTCGACAACTTTTAGAAAATAAATCGAATGGCAACTAGGACTACAGAAGCAACAAATACTCTAGAAACTTTTAGAGTAAATTTTAATGCACTGGTAGATGATATTGGTAACGTAACAGTAACCAATGCAGGAGATCAACTTAACACTTCTGCAACTTCAGTTGTAGGAGCCATCAACGAAATCTTTGCTGGGATGCAACTCTCGGCACAAATAAATTCTTATGGATCGGCAACATTTTTACAATCATCCAATGCCGAGACTCTTACATTAAAAGGTGGCACTGGAATACATTCTGGAGGCCAATCAACCAACATTGTCACAGATATAACAGCAGATGATACCATGTCATTCTTATTGAATGATAATATAACGAGTTTAGTTAGTTTACAGGCCACTAAGTTACATCCAACTAGTGGAACATTTGTACAATTCTCAAATGCAGATAATTCAACAAACTATTCTGTAAAATATGTAAGTCCAGGCGATACTGCTTTAGACTTTGGATCGACTCAAGGATTTGCTGCGGCAATGGCGGTTGCGTTAGGATGATAAATATAATAGAACTTGGAGATTAACCAATGGCAAACAATTTTTTTAATGCTGTAAAACCGAATATTTCAGCAAATGCATCTGCACCAACAACAATTTATAGTCCTTCTGCAATTAAAGCAATTGCAATCGAACTTGATGCAGCTAATAAGTCTACAGCAGGAGTTACAATTACAGTTTCGATAGAAGATAACAGTGCAAATGCATCTGCAACAGCAGCTACACTTGTAGGTGCAACTGGAATTTTTACAGACAATACACATGGTTTAGTAGTAGGAGACAGACTTCTTTTTGCAGCTAATACATTACCAAATATTTCTTCTGGTAGTACGGATTCTGCACTATTGGCTACTAAAATTTATTATGTACAGACATCTGATACAAATACTTTTAAGATTGCAGAAACAAGAGGTGCAGGTTCACCAATATTGTTTTCTAGTAATGGAGACACGATTACATACATAAAGAAAGCAATTGCAGATGTTGTTAGAGATGCACCAATTCCAGTTGGAGGCGCATTGAAAGTTATTGCTGGACAGAAGTTAGTATTAGAAGCTTCTGATAAATTATATGCACACTGTTCATCTGCAAGTAATGTAGATGTTGTAGCGTCAGTTCTTGCAGAGGTATCATAAGGAAATAAATGTCTTATATTGGAGTACAATCACAGAATCAAGTCAGTCCTGCTTTCCATAGGGAAGTAGTCACACCAGATGGGTCTGCGAGTTTCTTTGACTTAGTTCAAGATGTTCCAGGCTACAATGCTGATAATGTTCTTGTAGTTGTCAACAACGTAGTCCAACATCCCTTTGATTCATATACAATCAAGGCAGATGCAAATGGAAATCCAAGAAGATTAGATTTTGCAGGAACAGTACCAGCATCTACGGATGTTATCTATGTGACTCATAGAGGAGTTGGTACTCTGAACATAACTCCTGCAGCCGGTACAGTTGATTCGGTTGCACTTGCAGACAACTTGAGGTCAGGTAATGTAGATTCATTTGCAGGAAGTGCTCATTCTGTAGTGAGTAGTAATTCAACATTTACACTTTCAGAGATTCCATTAAACTCTGATTCGATTTCAGTATTTGTTAATGGAATTTATCAGAAGCCAACAACAAACTATTCGGTTACTGGATCTAGTGCAGTTCTAACATTTTCTGGACAGGTTGTATCTACAGACGAAATTGATGTCCATCATCACACAATAAGAACAGGGGTTGTTCATGTTGCTGAT
>UEXM01001422.1_pt1 | contig 20389 bp, 26 predicted proteins | sample 1796661 | NCBI WGS metagenome assembly UEXM01 (sample SAMEA4772469, study PRJEB27181) | metagenome | reverse complement strand
TTACTAAAACTGCACTATTTGATAGTCGTTGTTTCAACCTACCTAAGGAAGATGTAATCAACTACTTACTTTGGAGACAGCAAGATTGGGAGAGGAATTCTGTCCAAATGCTAGGTCAATCTCTTTACTCACACAAAGAGTTACAAGGTGTTAATTGTAAAACTTTAATCACCAAGGTAGAGAATGATCATGATATTGTGTGGGGTGAACTACCTTCTTGGCAGAAACTGGGTGAGTTTTGGATTAAAGACCGAGGTATTGTAGAGACACCGAGGTTTAATGAAGTCCGAGAGTTATTAGAAGAAATACTTAACACTACAAACAATACATAAAGGTTTTTGATATGGAGTTAATTATAGCACTATTAATTATACTTGTATTGGTAATGATAGGCTTGGTAGTAGGAAAGCCTAGTGAATGTTATGAGTGTGGTCATAGGTTTACGGAGGGTAATATACAATGGAATAATAGTGAAGGTAAAATTGTATGTTATGGTTGTTATAGTAAAAATGATAAAGGAGAAAAATATTGAAAGATTTAGATTCAGGGGATTGCGTAGAACATTATCATTGTATTGCAGGGGAAGTGAAAGGTAAGAAAGAATGTAATTCTTCAGATGCTCTCGCTGTTTACGAACATTGTGGTAATGAAGAAACTAACGGAGAGGTTTGGTATGATGCCTACTGTTACTCATGCTCTCAAAGCTTCACTATGGAACAAACACACAACTCAAGTGTCGGTGGTGAACTAGGTTGTGAGGGTGGTGTTGTTGTTGATAAAAAGAATTTCGTCAAGAAGCCTAAGGCAAAGCCTATGGAAAAAGATGCAGTACGGAATTACATCAAGAAATTCGGATATGTATCTAACAATCATAGAGGTGTTAGAGATGAAATAAGTCAATTCTTTGGGCATTTAACAGAACTTAACTGTGCAGGTAAGGTAGTCTCTCAGAGGTATCCAGAAACTACAGCAGGGAGTCCTTGGCCTACGGGATACAAGATAAAGTATGAGCCTAAAGCTTGGAATAAAACAGGTGTCACTGGTGTTAATAGTCAATTATCAGGTCAGAGTAAGTTTAATACAGGTGGCAAGTATCTGCTTATTGTAGGCGGTGAGTTATGTAAGACATCTGCATTCCAAATGTTAAAAGATGACCAAGAGAGAAGAAAACAAGGAGACTATGATCCTATTGCGGTAGTAAGTCCTACTACAGGGGAAGGTAGTGCAGCTAAACAAGTAGCACTTAACTATGAATTCTGTGACTCTTTCGATATTATAGTATTGTGTTTTGATATGGATGAAGCAGGTCAAGCCGCTAATAAGGCTACTGCCGCAGTATTACCTAAAGAAAAAGTACGTATAGCACAGATTTCCAGTAATGACCCTAATGATATGTTGCGTAGTGGTAAGGAGAAACAATTTGTTCGTAGTTTCTACGGTGCTAAAGAGTTTTTACCATCAGAATTAAAACACTCTGCAGGTGCACTACAAGAAGCTAAGGATTTTTTAAACAGTGAAAAGATTGCATTACCGCCTTTCTTACATAGACTACAAAAGGCTATGCGTGGTGGTATAAAAACCACTGGGGCCATCATAAATCTTGTGGGTGATACTTCTATAGGTAAGAGTTTGTTCACTGATGCACTACTATATGATTGGTTTTGGAACAGTCCATTAGTCCCAACTATTGTGTCGTTAGAGCGAACCACAGGTGAGCTTACTGTAGATTTCCTTAGTATGCACTTGAAGAATAACCTATCTTGGTTTGAAGAAGGTGCAGATGCACTGGCTGTACTAGATGACCCTGCTAACGAAGATCTTATACAAGACCTTCTTACTAATGATGCAGGTGAATCCCGCTATCATGTATTAGATGAAAGGAGTGGTAGTCCTGATAGCCTTAAAGCCTGTGTAGAAAGAGCAGTATCACAGTATGGGTCTAAGCTTATTATCTTTGATCCACTTACAGACTTCTTACGCTCATTAGGAACTGAAGCACAAGAAGATTTCATGATGTGGCAGAAGCAGAAGAAAAAGGAAGGTATAGTATTCATAAATGTGATGCATACTAGGAAACCCAGTTCTGATAAAGATGGTAAGGTTCGTAAGGTTACTGAATATGATGTACTAGGTTCGGGTACTTTCGTTCAATCTGCGGATTGTAATATAGTTATCAATCGAGATAAGATGGCAGAATGTCCTATCCTACGTAATACCACTTGTGTGGATTTACCAAAGATACGAGGAGGCACTACAGGTCATGCTTGTGACATATACTATGATTACAAAGAGAGGACTCTACATGATTTAGATGACCACATGGCAGCTAACCCTGAATTAGCAGCTACTAGGCTTCCTGTAGAAGATGAAACTACTAACCAAAGACGAGGTGGTAAAGGTAGTCAACAGCAAGAGGTGATACACCCTGATCATAACTTTTAATTAACAGTAGACAGCAGCTATATCTTCGGGTATAGTTGCCTTTCTAGTATAAAATAGAGGAGAAAATTATGGCAATACCAGATAAAAGTAAATACACCAATAGAATACTTGCTAGTGATATAGAATGTAGGGGTTTTATTGATGTTGTTAACAAACCAGAAGATGTTTGGTGTATTGTAAGCCGAGATTTAGAATCAGATGAAGTGTTCGTATTCCATGATTACCCTGAATATGATAACACTACTGTACTAGATGAGGATACAGAAGAACAACACATAATACCTAAAAGAGATGGCTCACTTTTAGATGGAGTTAGGTTCTGGTACTTAGCAGCAAAGAACGGTAGCAAACTCTCTGTACACAATACAGCTACATACGATGCTGTAGTTATCAAGAAGATATGGCCTAAGTGTGTCATACCACCAGAAGCTTGGGTTGATACGTTCATACAAAGTAAGATGCAACTGTTCGACCGACCTTGCCCAAAAGGAGCTAAAAGTGGTCATGGTTTACTAGCTTACTCATTACTAGAAGGTAATAAAAAACCTAAAGTAGAAGATTTTAGTGTTATGAATGCTTGGATGCTTCATAGATGTATAGTAGATACAAAGACCCAAGCTTTCTGCCATAAATACTTAGATGAAGAAGCACGTAAACTAAAGAACATAGGCATAGACCTAACATTAGCCTACAAAGTTGAGTTCGAATATGCAGAGAACGCAGCACAACAAGAAATAAGAGGTGTTAAAGCAGATGTCCCTCATATGGAACGGTGTGTTAAAGAGTGGGATATAGTCACGGATAAACTCTCTAGTGAGATTGAACCCTTACTACCTCCTACGGTTAAACCCGCAGGTGCTAAAGTCCCTAGAAGTGACCTCATGCGAGCATTGTCTTGGCCTGAGAATAAAATACCACCCGATGAACTAGAAACAGTTACAAGAGCAGGTGAAACTAAGATACAACCTATTAAACCTTATGTGAAACCCTCAGTGAATTTCCATAAGACAGAGAAAGTTAATAACTACTCAGGGTTTAATATTAGTTACGGTGAGTCACCTACTTATATAAAGAAAGCTGACCTAACTAAGTGGATTAAAACAAACCACCCTGATACTAAACCTAAAGATTGGGATATAGAGAAAGAAGTATTAGAGACTAAAGTATTGAATGCTAATTGTTGTCAGTATTTTGGTGTAGCCCCAGAGGATACAGATTTAATTTGTGGTCCACACACTAGGGTAGCTTTTAATAAGAGTAGTATGACACAACACGAAGTTGTTAAGGGTATGCTGATAAAAGGGGGTTTGAAGCAGGTAGCTGAATGGAATGATAAGACGGATTCAAACGGCACTAAGGTTAGGGCAGAATATGATATGGTGGTAAGTTATCCGCCTAAAGCAGCGTATGAGAACCAGATGCACAAGAAGGTTAAGAAAAGGCAAGTGATCCCAACTTCCCCTAAAATAGGTGAGAAAGATTACGAGAATATAGAAGGAGGTCTAGGTAAAGATATAGGAGAGTATAACACTACAGTACATAGACGTAGGTTTATCTCTAATGTGAAAGATCCTGAACATAAAGGGTTACTTGCTTATGTCAGAGAAGATGGTAGGTTACCTGCGGGGGTTAATAACTTCGCTACTGCTACATCTCGGGGAAGCCACCGAGTTTGGGTCAATGCAGCCGGAGAAGGTGCACTGCTTGGAGAGGAAATAAGAAGTATCTTGATAGCTGAAGAAGGTATGAGGTTGGTTGGTGCTGATATGAAGTCTGCTCAATTAGCTATTGCTGCTTTCTTCGCTAAGAACTCCGAGTACTATGAAGCTGTTGCATCAGGGCAAGAAGTAGTTAAAGATGAGACAGGCAAAGAGGTCTATGTAGGACAGTCTGCTCACTGTCACTCCGCTAGAAATTTTGGGTTAGTATCAGATGCTGAGTTTAAACTTGCGATTGAGACACAAGACCCAGAACTACTACACTCTATAGCTCTTAGACGTAAGAAATCTAAAGGTAGTAGCTTCGGAGTTATCTTTGGTTGTGCAGGAGAGTTACTAGCATTTATGTTAGGTATTCCTGCTAGTGAGGGTGATGAGAAGAGAGAGAACTTCTTAAGACAAATGGGTCTAGATGGAGTAGGTGCTTGGCTTAAAGCTAATAAGAGTAAGTATAAAAGAGGTAAAGGTTGGTATATACCATTACCCTGTGGTTATTGGGTTTTTTGTAAATCTGACCATAAAGCCATAAATTATTTGATCCAAGGTTTTATTTATCATTGCCTTGTACTAAGAGTAATCTTAGTTGGAAACTGTGTGAATTCAGAGGAAGCCTATATTAGGTAATTCTGAGCCAAGCTCACCGAGTGATCGGTTTGAAGGTGCAACGACTAGGTGATACGATCCTCTTAGGATTATGAACACCATACCGCCAAGTGGTAGCGAGAGCTTTAAAGGGAAGCGCACAGCCCCTACTGTTAATACAGAGGGTGAAGATATAGTCTCGGCTTCTATGGTGACATAGAGATGCAGGTAAAGCTGCTAGAGAGGTCTAACGAACCTTTTTGAAGAATCCGACTGAAGCAGTTTGTCAAAAGATAGCGGTGAACTGGTTTAATAGAGAATTAGTAAGTAGAGGTTTAATAGATAAGGGTTACCAAGTATTAGATTACCATAGACAACATTGTGGCTTCTCATCGTAAGGTGAGTCGAAGAATTCCACTAATTCAGTGAAACCTTAGCTAGGCGTATTATTATAGTCGTGAGACTAGTGTAATGTTGTTAGTAGAAGGCAATACTGAGCAAGCGAAAGCGTGTGCAGAGACTATCCCGAGAGGGAGTAGGCTTCAAGTGAAGTCGAAACGTGGAAGTTCCTAATAGGAACGTGATTTAGTCCGCCACTGGGAGAAACCCCAGAGAGTAGAGATTACTTAAGGTATGACGAACTCTATAACAGTAGGGATGAGTACTTATGTGAAGCTTGGGATGGTTCTGAGGATTTAATAGGTGAACTTATGTGTGAATCTTATAAATATGCAAGTGATTACGTATTTGATTGGTATAAGAAAAACCCTGAGTATTTCCCTAATCAAGGATCACCTGAGTTTGCTTTTAACCTTGATGGTGGTTTTAAGGTCAGTGATTTAGGTAGTAAAGGGACTTACCTACAAACCCACTAACTAATTGTAAAATTATACTAAAATAACCCTTGCATTCTACATTATCTCGTGTAGAATGCTCTATATCAACTAAATACATAAACATATAACGGAGAAATAATATGGAATTATACAACGAAGATTGCCTAGAAGTATTAAAGAGAATGGACAGTAAGAGTGTAGACCTAGTGTTTACTGACCCACCTTATGAGTTAGATACGCATGGTGGTACTAAGAATGTAAACCTTAAACGTAAGTTACACGATAACCATATTAAAGAAATCTCTAATGGTTTCGATATGGAGAATGTATTTTCTGAGATGTTGAGGGTGTGTAAGACACCTAATCTTCTTATCTTCTGCTCTAATAAACAGATAGCTAAGACTATGGCATTCTTCGAAGCTAGAAAGCTGAGTACTACTTTACTTATATGGCAGAAGACCAACCCCGTACCATTTGCACATGGTAAATACCAAGAGGAGGTGGAATTTATCATCTTTGTAAGAGGTAAGAATGCTCCTTTTGATAATGATGTAGGTATACAGGGTAAAAAGAAAGTGATAACATGCCCCACACTAAGCAGCAAGGCGAGGGTACACCCTACACAGAAACCACCACAGGTACTACAAACTTTACTAAAACTTCATAGTAAAAAGGGTGATACTGTAGTAGATACCTTTATGGGTAGTGGATCATTAGGTAAAGTATGCCTTAGTTTAGGTCGTGACTTTATAGGTATTGAGATAGAAGAAAAGATGTTCAATATAGCTAAAGAGTATATAGGAGAGAGTGATGTATAAAGTAATACACGATCGTTGTAAAACAGTTGCAAGTAAAGACCTAAACACAGTGACACAGGGATATGATGCGTACTGTCCTCATTGTGATGAAGATTTACTTCCATCTGAGATTTTAGTTCAGGTAAGTAAACAAGAACACCACCGACTAACCGAGGTTATTAAAGTCAATGACACTAAGGAACTACGTATCCTACAAGATTACGGTAGTAAGCAATATGTGGGACTTTTAGGTCGTACTATCAGCACAGTAGATTATGATAACCCTCTTGATGTAGCCCTATACCATTGGGCTAAGGAATCAGGTCACAATTAACAGTACCTTCGGGTACACTAGGAGAAATAAGATGATCGAATTGCACACTTGGGAAGTAGAAGAATGTATCGAAGCTTTGAACCAATCCGTACTTTCAATAAAAGAAAGTATTAAATATATACATCCTGCACAAGAACTGACAATCAAAGCTTTAAATGGTATTGTAGATAAACAAGAAGACCTTGCAGAGGCTTTACAGAACAGATTATGGGAGATGTAGTATGGAAGGTTACTTATTAGAATTCCCTGACGGTTCACCTTTTTACAATAACACCTTATTTGTAGTGTGTGATGGTATTGGTGAGTTTAAAGATAAGATGCAAGAGCAGTTTAGTAGTGAAGTGATTGTAACTATGTATGACGATATGGATGCACATCTCGATGGAGAGATTAGTGTTGGTGTTACTAATAGTTATGAGTTCATGATCTCTTCAGTAGGTAATGTAATAAAATAGGAGGTAGTTATGGAAGATATTAACGGTATAAAAGTAGAACTGGGTGATAAGGTTATGATTGGTTACTCAGATGAGGGAGGGGCTAACCTTCTATTTAAAGGTTTTGTGAGCGAAATGCGTATTAAATGCCTTGAATTCGAAGTTAGTTCTGAAAGCGGAAATGATACTTTTGTAGTAGATACCGTATACGATGATTTCTTGATTATAAAATAGGAGATACAATTTATGAAATTTAAAATAGTTGCATTACGGGATATTAAGTCTCATTTTGGTTCTTATAAGGAAGCTGACCTCCTCTCTACTTGTGGGAGATATAGTCAAACCAAGTCTCATGGTATGAAGAATGCCTCTATAGGTGATATTGTTAATACTTATGATACACACCCTGTTCAGAGGCTTACAAACCGTTTATCTAAGATAGGTATTGATATTACAAGTGGTGCTAATATTCCTTGGATTTACCTTACATCCGTTAATGGTAAAGAGGTGACCGAAAGATATGGAGCTAAGCATGGTTTTACATTAGGTTACTTAGAGTCAACTACATTGACTGATCTAGATAAGATATTTAAAACCATTAGGGATTACATTAATAAATCGAAATAAATATTAAAAAGCAGTTGTATTCCTAATAAGTGTTTGGTATAGTTTGTTTCAAGAGATAAGAAGCACTAAATACTTATTGTAAATATAATTAATAGGAGGATATTATGAACATTGATTTAGAGAAAGAGATAAAAGAAGCTTTGATTGAGTGTTACATTGAAACACTATCAGGTGATCGTCATCAAATGTTTTGTAATAAAGTTAATAAAATACTATTGACACACTCAGATAACAGAGGTAAAATGCTTACACGAATTGAGGCTAAGCAATTAGCTTATAATGTTATATATCACGGTGGTGATATATGTAAATGGTTAATTTAGGAGAGGTGTGATGACTATACACGACAAGGTAAAAGCTGCTCGGTTTAAGAAACTTAATAATATGTACTCTGAGGTACTAGAATACTTCAACAGTGAGAGTTTCATAAACAGGCTTGTAGATGAGGATAGTGTTCATATACCTTATTACATCTACTACAGTAATGGTAATGTCAAGGAGTATAACAAAGAGCTTCCGATCACAGACGGGAATGGTCTTGTGGATATAGAGGAAGTTGTTGAACTGTTACGGTTAGAGGGTTTGAATGCAAGAGTATTCTCTTCTATTAATCATTGGTTTTTGGGGGTATCGTATGATAGAACAAAGTAAAGATTGGATTACAGAGCAGAATAGAATCTTAGCATTGGATGAGTTAAATCATGCTACACAAGAATATCAACTAGCTTTAGAGGGAGTTGATATGTCCTCTCAGAGTGTCCCTATGGAATCCTTAGAGCTTTTAGCACGTAAGGTGGATGAATGTATTGCTGAGTGTCAAAGACTTGGTGTGACCGTGGAGAATGACTAATGGAGGAAGTAACTGCATTCAAATCTTCTGTTGATGGTACTTTATTTGAAACGGAGGGCAAATGTTCAGCTCATGAGAATTATCACTATCTACTGGAGGCTTTCAAACAAAGTGCAACATATGGTCAAATAGATCTAGGCAACATAATGGATGTGCTTGAACAAAATAGCCATTACGTATTAAAATACTTACAACATAGAGAGGGTGCTAATGAACAGTAACCAAAAACTATCACCTAAGTATTGGGTTATTCATGATAAGACAACAGATGATGTATTCTTACATACCGCAAGGAAGAGTATGCAAGACTCTGTAGAATACTTCTATAGTTACTGCGGTGGTACTATTGGAGGAGATTTAGATTGTATCTTAATTGAAATCAAGGAGGTTAAGTAGGGTATTGACTTTACAAATCAATATGTTACAATGGTCTTATAATAACAAGAACATTAAAACCTACGTAAGATAGGGTGTGTAATACTTAACAGAGATGTTATGCAACGGAGAGATAAGAATTAATCATATCAAACCAAAACTTAAATAAAAGGTTCGAAGAAGCGAACTATATAAAAGGAAACAAATATGTCTTTTGATAAAGCAGTAGAAACAGGTAGCACAGGTTCAGCAATCTCAAGTGATGATTGGTCTAAATACAATGAACTTGAGTGGAACTTACTTGATGTAAATCCTGTTAAAGATGCAAAAGGTAAAGAAACAAAGACAGCAACACTTATCGGTGTTCTAAACTTCGTAGCTGAACTTGGTACTCAACCACAAGCTCCGTTCTCTATGGTATCTACAACAGCTCCACCTCAAAACGGTGAAGAGATGTCAGTTGCAGAGATTGAACGTCTTAAGAAGTTCAAGAGTAACTGGTTTGAATGGGTAGATGAGTGGGATAACAATGAAAAAGCTATGAAGACTGTTCGTAAGGTTTTCTGGAATCAAGATCCTGTAGAGTCTCTTGTATTAGCTGTAGATTTTCCCGCATTACAGTTTGATTACTCTAAGCACCCTGCAAGTGAGTCAGAAGAAAGTGATTTACGTCCTTTCCGTGTAGACTACAATGGTAAGTTCCAACGTAAGTTTGAGCGTACAGTGGTTAATGAGGTTAATTACAAGACTAAGAAGTTTGGTGATAAAGATATCAAGTATAAGATCATGAGTGCCACTGGTCAATTAGAGCAGTATCAGAATGACGGTCATAACTTGAAGTACTTAATCCAAGCAACTTGTAATTGGGATGTTGTTATGACGAAGAATGTAAAAGATGGTAAAACATACTACAAGACTCAGATTAAGAACCCTACAGCACTACAAGATATTAAAGAGCGTAGTGGTAACTATACGGTAGCTGAACAGTTAGCTGATTTACCTGAAGTGCCTAAGTTCTGTGGTTTACTGCTTAACGGTGGTGATTACTCAAAAGAGAACTTAAAACAGGTTCGTGGTATGTGGTGGGATGAGATGAAGAAGTCAACTCAATTCGATAAAAACGTATCATTGGGTCGTCCTGAGAATGGTGAGTGGTTGATGGGTCGCAACTGGATGGATTCAGATATTGCTAAAGCTTATTATGCTGCAGGTATTGGTAATAAGGCGGAGGATTTAGGTAAGACTGACCCTTTGCCTGAACCTAAGCAAGATGATAAACCTGCTGCACCACAACAGTCTCAAGCACCTGCTCCGCAGAATAGTGGTAGTGCAAGTGCTCCAAGTGAGCCTCCTGTAGATTTTGACGATGACGTACCTTTCTAGCAAAGCCTTGTTTTATAAAGGTTTTTAACTAGAAACAGAACCCTGTTAGACTTTAATTAGTTTAGCAGGGTTTTTTATTACCTGAAATAAAGTGGAATTAACTATGAATAGGTATTGACCTTGCTATTGGTAGGGTGTATTATACACACACTTACTAAATAGGAGATTGAACAAATGAATAAACTTAAAATGTCAGTACTAGGTGTAGCGTTATTATCTGTAGTTGGTTGTGGTGGTGAGACTAAAGAAGTAATTAAAGAAGTGGAGGTTGTTAAGATTGTAGAGGTGATCAAGGAAGTGATTGTTGAGGTTGAGAAAGTTGACCGTAAGCAAAAAACAGGTATTGTATTAAGTATTGATGATGGTGTTAGTTTACCTTTCTTGTTAGAGAATGAATATTTGTTTGATAAATACGGAGCTAAAGGTACTTATTTTGTATCTGGATTTAATCACGGTATGAGTCAGGACTTAATAGACCTACAGGATCGTGGTTGGGAGATTGGGTTACATACACAAAACCATTATAACGCTGTAGAGTACGTAGCAGAACATAGTGCTGCTTTGTGGTTACAAGATGAAGTAAAGAAGCCATTGAAGAATATGAGTTTATATGGTTTAGAGGTGGATAGTTTTGCTTATCCATTTGGTATACATTCTTTAGAGACAGATATGCAACTGAAACCTTATTTCAAGACTGTCAGGGGTTTTGGTGGTAGTATTAACATGGACTACTCTGAGGGGTTTTATGAGGATGGTTATTTCTATTTCGGGGTAAGTGTAGATAGTCTATGGTTATATGAGGAAGCTTTGTTTGCTGCTATGGAGACTGCAAAAGAAAAAGGACTAACCTTAGTCCTCGGTATGCATGTGATCAGTGAAGACCATGATACTGATTATAAGATTAGTCCTGAAGACCTAGAAAAGATTCTAAGTCATGCCTCATCTATAGGTTTAGATTTCCTACAGATGAGAGATTTAGGTTACTAAGATACTGTAGCTGAGAAATATGTACCTGCATCAACAGCAGTACCTGCTGCATCATAGGTGTGTATCTCAAAACTAGTACCAAAGTTAACTACAGTAGCTAGAGTACCATTGACTCTTGAATTGGCTGTAGCTATGTAATTAGTTGTTCCATTAGTATTGACGGAGTATTCACCAGTACCTAGTTTAGCTACTGTCCAAGATGCAGGTAATGTAGTGCCTGTTCCTGTACTTGATATCTCACCTACAAAAGTACTTTGAGGTGTTGCTCCGGCTGCGCTACCTGCACCACTAACAACCCAGTGGACAGGTGCAACTTTAGTAACTGTCAGCATCTCACCACCTGTAGATGTAAGTGTTCCTTGTAGGATCTCTGCACTACCGACTGCATTAACTATTTGGAAGTCGTGATTACCTATTGAACTTACGTACCTAGTATAACCTATCGGTAGGTCTGCAGGTATGGTCAGTGCCCTGTTGTTTGCAGTGAATACAACACCTGTCCCTGATTCCTCCTCACTAGCTTGTACACTAACAGCACTCTCTACCCAACGTATAACGGAGGTATCATGCTCCAATATAGTGACACCTGAACTGACATTACCGCTTTGCTGTAGGTTTAGTCCATCACAAGGGTTCGCTTGGTTGTTAAAACCTACTTCAGTGTCGAAGGTATTGTTCTTAACATGACCTATTACATCTGCCACATCCACACTTCTAGCTAAGAGTATACCACTGTTATTAGCTTCTGAGTCTGATACAAAATCATTACTTTCTATTCGTACCTGAGGACAATTATCTATAGTAATACCTATAGCACCTTGTTCTACGTATGCATTAGTGATCCACAGGTAGATTTTATCATTGTCATCTGTCTGGTAGTATATACCTGCTGTGCCTGTGACAGGTAGTGATGCAAAATCTGCTACATTAGTAGTGGTTAAACTGTTATCAAAGAGATTACCAAAATCAATATCGTTTCTAGATGCATTAACTTTTCTAGTTATACCACTAAAAGACATACCATTGATTCTTGTGTTTATCAGAGTATTGTCATTAGCAATTACACGATCTGCTGTAGTAACTGTCACTCCGTATAATGCGTCTATTATCTTATTCTCTTGCAGTGTAAGATCACCATTACGGAATAATCTTATTGCAGGTAATTGATTACCATCGGTGTTTGCGCCCACTAAGTGGTTACCTGTCAGGTCAGTATCACCTGTGTCTGATAACTGTATGTGTGTAACCCTAGGATTATAACTTCTATTACCTGTGGCAGTTATACCAGTGACAGGCCATACTTCCCCAGTAGGAACTGTAGTACCTTGTGCACATGCGAGGAAGTAGCTACAACCTACCTGCATATTATTATCAACAATAATATTCTCTGCACCAAAATCCACTAAACCGTTAGGTATTAGCCATATTGCTGCACCAACCTCTTTGAAGTAGTTGTTACTTATAACTAAACCATCTCCATGATTAGTTGCTATACCATCTGCCCTTATATCAGACACACCGTAAATATCTTGACCAGTGTAAATACAAACATTACCATCAACTACATGACCAACGCCATTAGGTCTTATATTTGAACGGGACATATCAATAATAACATTTCCTGTAACAGAACAAGATGCACTAGCTCTGCCAAGTATAGAATTATTATTGTGGTCTGCTAGATTACCATCATAGTTGTCATCCTGAATACGGATACCGTTTGACTGAGAGTAGTAAAGGATATTGTTTGAAAGTATAGATTGTTCTGGGCTAGATGCCGTGTTAGACTCTATAGGGGCATCACCATAGTAGTATATACAAGTTGACCAACATCTAAGCACATGATTGCCTGTGATGGTCACCCGCTTACTGTTGTAACACAGGATACCACCACCGATAGAGATATTACTTACAGCGTGTCGTCTTTGCTTACGTCCCGCATCCAATATCCAGTTATTTATGATCTTAGCACCATCACAACCGTTCAATACATTAAGTGCTTGTACTGGTGCACCGACAATCCTTGAATTCTGGTAGGTGAAGTTCTTACAGTTATCAAACTTAACTGCGTCACGAAAAGCATCAATATATGCGGTGGCATCTAGTCCAGAAACGTCTAGGTTCAAGCCATCTATGATGCTATCATCACATCTTGTAAATACAATAAAATCTTCTGTTAATGAAGTTCCTATCAAACTACCTGACGAGGGGATTGATACGATCTTACGGTCTGTAGATGTCAGTGTAGAAGAGAACGTATAGTCTTGGTCAAAGTACCAAACATCTTCTCCATCCATGTAGGCTTGTAGAGCGACCGTATCATCAACACCACTACCTTGTGCGTTGTATGGTGCATCAGAAGGTACTTTGATATTAGAAGCGCTCTCTGCACCTATGACAGTTTTTAGGCTGTCTAGGTAGTCTGAAACTCCAACCATATCAGCATTACCTGATGGTGTAATATTAGCTTCTGACAAAAGTGCTTGTAGGAAACCTTGTGTATCGTTGATAATATCGGCCTCCCACGGAGTACCTGTACCATCGACACCTCCTTGTACATTCTGTGCCTTACCGTATGGGTAGCCTACAAGATCTGTGTTGTCGATACGGGTAGTGAGGTACCTAGTTATTAAATTTAAAGCCATTTCTTTTTCCTTATGCTTATGCTGTTCTACGCCACATATGTATCGTTATGAAAGGAGGTAAGTTACTAGCAGATTGGATACCACCAGTCACAGTATGTTCCACTGGTTCGCTTTGTCCTGCCCAAGTAATATTATTACCTGCGTTACTTACACTACTAACATTGTCACCTGCTAATGGATTACTATTACCAGACTCCGTAGCACCACTGCCTGTAGTGGTAACTGTTAAACCTACTGGTGATTCTGCGGGTAAATTCTCTTTTGTTAAAGTATGACTGCCTACCGCTAAAGTATCGTTATGTGTATGTGTGGAATTACCACCTGAAATACCTGAAGATTCTGCACCTGTGGTCCCTAGAAGAAACTGACCTTCAATTTTTGACCACGTACCAAAACCAAGCACTGTGTTTGGGTCAGTGTCATCAAAAGACATATAAGGTTTACCGACAGGGTATATAGCCTCCAATGTAGGTCTTGTACCATCCTGTACTATGTTTGTTATCTGCTTTTGTAGGTCTACTAGTGCTAGGTATGTATTATCAAACTGATGATTTAACCATTGTCTTCCTATGGTCTGCCCCGATTTAAGACCAGAAGATTTAAGTTCTGGTGGTGGTTCATCTTTATTAGGTACTTTTATTGTTGGGTCTGCCACAGCGGGTTCTTCTTCTGTGCCTGAAGCCCATCTAACTAACTCATAATCAAACGCCATTATTTATTTCCTGTATTTTTCTGATAAACATCTGGTAGTATTCCGCCACTACCATATACATCGTATCTATATGATCCTGCCTCTGCACCCTCATCACCACCTTCCATGTAAGGTTGGTTAGCACCTTTATTAAGGTTAACGGGGACTATATCAGGAAGTACATTAAAACCCTCCCCACCTGCTACAGGTTTGTATACACGAAAAGACCCACCTATGGTTTCGTCTGATTCGGTGTGTTCGTCTGAACCATCTTCATTTATAATATTTGTATCTACTATCTCTGCAGAGGGTATACTGAATACATCAGACAAAGCTAAGTATTCAAAACCTCCACTCAGTGATAAGACCGCGCTTATATTGACACCCGCAGCACCTAACCTATCCATGATATCTGCTATATTCTGAGGTACATTATCACCATTCACAGATAGTATCACGGATGCAGGGTAGTGTTCCCAATAACCTACATAACTAGAGCCTGTAATACTGGCTATAAGTTGAATAATATTCTCTGGTGTACCGTTGGAATTATTCTTAGCTATCTGTAGCTTTATCTCTTGCCTGTAACCAATATCATCTAAACTACCTCGTACAGCACCTAAAAGACTGCCTATAATATCTAGCTGCTTACCGTAAGCCAGATCTATATTAGTTGTCACAGCTTCATAATCAGTTAAACTTTCTTGTAATCTTTGTATAGACTTAAGAAAAGCTAATAAGAACGCCTGCACCTTAGGACTGTTATCGAACTGAGGTGATGGTAAGAGGTCTACATACTCAGTTGCTAACCTCATATATTCTCCTCAACAGTTACTCTGCTTATATCAAACACACCCTGTTGCCATAATTCCACAGGTATCGGTTTAGTAATAGAATACGCACCCACATTTGGTGTATCATGTTGACCTGTTGTGGTTACAAGCTTAACGGTAACATCCTCTGTACCTAATGTGTTTATAAGTAAGTCAGCAGCAAATTTGTTAGGTATTAAATCTTTCCCTGCAATAAGACTCGTTCCGTAAGACACTAACCTAGCTTTCAATAACTCTTCTCCTCCCTGTGGAAAAGCTTCCCCATCAGCAGTGTATTTCTTGAAAGTTATAATAGCGTGAACATATAAAGCCTCTAATCTAGAGAAGTTTACATACTTCAAATCTCTCTGAGAGTTTAATATAGCTACTTCCGTATTACCGTAAGTTTCTATACCACCTGCTTTATTAGCCCATATAGTATCGGCTATATCTTGATCACTGCCCCCTTGTACTATACAATGAAAAGCTTTTGTAGGGATATCTGTGGCTGTCATAGTATCATTCTCTAGGACCACTGCACTTGTAACCCCTGTTAGATTACTGATAGCCGCTGTTATACTATCTACAGTACAAGAACCTGTGTTATTCAGGGATATCTTGTGCCTTGCTCTTAGATCTTCATCACTCTCTACTAACCTACCTAATATAAAGTTTTCTCTGTTGGTGACACTTAATATTTGTGCGTAACTAGGTGGGGTAGTTACGGTATCTTGTAGTACCTGTGTTGCACCATCTACGAGGGATATCACCACACCTTTAGATGTTAATTCCTGTAGAGTAGTGAAACTGCTAGGAATAACAGTTATATTACTATTCCCTATCTCATTCTGTATAGTTATCAGAGGGGTTACGCCAGTAGTATCTACCGTGGAAGTGGCGGTATTATCTGAAGATGTTATATCCCCACTAAGTGCGTTAAGTGCTACAGCATAGTCTGTACCTACTGTAACAGAAGATACTTCACCTTGGACTGTGATACTAACTACAGTTCCAGAAGGTATATTGTCTGCTAGCCTAAAAGTAGCTGATACACACTGAGAAACTTTAACAGGGATTGGATTAGGGTTAACAAATTCTGTATCATAAATATCATAAAAAGAGTTTGTCTTGGGTAACTCAAACTCGGTATCTGCGGTTATGTAAATATTACCTTGACTTGGTGCTGCCAACTCTCTTTTTAAACCTATGTAATTCACTAGGTCTTCTAAATGATTCTTCTCCGCAGAGTCTATAGAGAACATACCTTGTTGGTCTTGAGGTTGTTTCCAAGTATCCGATATTGCTAAAGAGATAATGTTCGTATAGATATCTGCTAAAGTATCACTGCCACTACTTATATCAACACCCGCATCAGATTTAAGGTCTGCAGCTATCTCTTCCATTATATCACTGAATTGCTTGGCTTTAAAACCCTGAGGTGTAACTCCGAAAGTCATTATTATATCTCCAAAATAATAGAGTTTGCACTATTATTTACTTTAAATATTACCCGAAAATTATTATCTTGTAGCGTTGAAGTATACTCATCTAAAGTTAGTACCCCCTCTGTAGCAAGTATCCTACTTTTTATACTGGTGTCAGCGTATTCTTTACTGTAACTCCTGCCCAATATATTTCCGTAAGGAACACCCTCAGAGATATCTCGAAACCAAGTACCTTTGTGCAATAGTAATCTTACCTTTAATCTCTGAGCCAAACCTGCTTGGTTTTCTACAGATAGAGTATTACCCTCCTCTAACTTTAAATCATGTGTCAGAGGATCTAATAAAAAATCCATATTAATCTCCTATAATTATTGCATCTGAACGTGCTTCAATGTAAACTTCTTTGGTGTTCACAGTAACAAGGTCTATACGTTTGAAATTAGAACTTACCCATACACCCGCAGCATGAGCATTGGTACACCTATACAGGTTGTTGTTATACTCCACCTTATCGTCTACCGCATAAGAGGTAGTTATGTTGAACTCTGTAGGTAGTGCCTCTCCAAACAACTTAACTACATTACCCGCAGTCAGTGTATTGTTATTAGAGTTAGTTGTTATATTGTTAGCATTAGTTGTTATGTTATTAGCATTAGTTGTTATGTTATTAGCATTAGTTGTTATGTTATTAGTATTAGTTGTTATACTATTAGTATTAGTTACTATATCCTGCTTTATCGCACTCAATTCTTGGTTTATAGTACCATCTGTATCTAGACCCTCTAAGGTAGGTTTGAGGTAGTCTGTGATGCTCTGAGCTAATACTGTCAATACCTCTGTATTATCTTTAGAGGGGGAGGTTAGGTCAATACCTGCAATACCATCTTGAAGAAGTGTTACTAGATCTTCTGGGTTTAAAGTTACTGCCATACCTACTCCTTGAAAGTATCTATTTTGTTTTTCAGGTCTATGAACGTGGCTTTATTAAGCACAGGGTTTGGTCCATAGATAGTGTGTGTTGTTATACTGGATACTGCATCTACCAGTTGAGATAGTAGGTCTATAAGTTCGTAACTACTATTACTGATCTTTAGTGTATCTTTAACATTCAACTCTACACTTCCATCCTCATTCAACAGTAGTGAGTTATCTAAATAACTAAGAACTACCGAGTCTTGATTAGCGTTTAAACTATTACCCTTAGACCTCATACCAATTAACGCTATAGCATCGTTGTAGTCATGGTATCTTTGAGATGTAGAACCTTTCTTAGTATTACCTGTAGCAAACCAATTATCATAGTTTCTAGAGGTGAATATAAGTAAAACCTCATCTTTAGGTTTGATAGGAAAAGTAAGACTACCTCCGTTAGACGAAGGAAAAACAACAGGGATGTTATCAATTTCAGGGTAATCTTTTGAAACTCCATCACTATAATGCTCCAAACCTACGGGTTTTACTGTAGCAGTTTGAGTATTAGGATTGAATCGAATAATAGTGGCAGGTAATGAGGTGAATAATTGACTTTCTAATTGGTCTATGAAGCTTTTCATTAGACCTGTTAAATCTGCCGACATATATCAATCCTGTAGTTATTGCATAATACCATTATACCGTATATAAGCACTTCATTCAATTTAAGAGTCTGCATACTAACTTGGTACTCCATTCACCAAAACGACTATCTAGTGAGTGAGACACACTATCAATCTTATAGTCTCCGATGTAATCACCCGAGGTTATACTTATAAACTTATCGGATGCTAGTCTGTAATCTAAGAATGTTGTAAGTGTTATACCTGTAGAAGCTTTACCTGTAGAGGTACTACCTGTTTGTGAACCTTGTGGACGGACACTCTTAATGTTAAGCTCAGGTATAGTAATCTTCTCTACGATCTTGGTATAACCCTTAGGGTGAATAAAAAGCTTACCATTAGTTATATACCAAACATACCCTATACTAGAACAAACATTTGTAAGTATTTGGTGGAGAAATCCGAAAGCTGAAAAACCGTTAGCTAGTGGGGTGGTGTCGGGAGGAGGGAGCTGCACGTAATCTTGTCTGAAGTTACTCTCAACCCCTTGGTCTATGATGTACCCTAAAGGAACTCCATTATCAGCATATATCCCTGCCAAGTCCCTTATCAATTTTGCATACGTCAAGCCACCTGATGCCCATTTACGGGCAACCCTGATACCGTTAGAGGGTGTGTAACCGTCTTTACATACTAACGTAGTTATTAAATCTGAACCTGATCTTTCAGTACGGTAATCTATTACCTGCCCAGTGAAGATAATACCTATATCTTCTTGTTGCTCATACCCCGCAGATAGTATTACATAGTTATTTTGCTTACATATAATATTAAGTGTTTGCTTGGATAGGTTCTTTATCCTTATCGTAGCACCAGAAGCATTAGCTGCTGTGGTCGAAGAGGAAGTAACATTAGCTGTTATGTCTAAATCTGTAATCTCTGCAGCGTTGATATCTTCTAATCTAGTATCAGTCACATACTCAACCGCATTTAAAACATCCTCCGTGTCCACCTTTACCTGTCCAGTATAAACTACCGTTTTAGGTTTACCTATAACAAGAGAATACTTCCTAGAGAAATTATGTTGCATCTAATATCTCCTGCTCCGTATAATACCAGAGTTGAAACTTACCATCTGTAATTAAGTTTTCCCTAGTAACTTCTGATTTATCACCTGAAATATTAACACATGCTATCATACCCCCTAGTGCTTCTACTAAAACACTATATTTAGATGTAAGGTCTCTATTAGGTAAGACCTTCATACCTGTAGCAAGGTCATTTCCTTGGATATCAGATATGTCTAGAAACCACCTATTGACAGTACTGAGGTTATTGAAACTTAAGGTCAGTTTGAAAGTTTTACCGTTCAAAGTGACAACACTTTCTTGATAAGCGTTAGCTGAGATCTTTATTTGTTTTGGCATTACTAACCTCCCTCCTCGTCAGTGTTTGTACCTGTATCATCCGTGAAGTACTTAAACAGTGCGTGAGTCCCTGTTGTAGATAGTTTTTCAGGTACATCTTTGGTGCTACTGTCCCCATTATCCTTTTTAGGGTTAACATTGTCTTTCAGGTCGGCAAAAGGTTCAGGGATATCTACTAATTTTGCCCTAACAGATACACGTATCTCTTTGAAAGAGAGAGAACATAACCAAGCTGTGTTACCCTCTTTCTTTGTCTTAGAGATCTGCATACCAGTTATAGTGCAGTTAGGTATGAACTCTAGGTCGTGAACTTGGACAACATATAAACCCTTGGATTTCCTATATTGTCTTATTTGACTAATCCACTGGTCTGTAGATAAGGTAGTTTCCTTACTTGAATTTATATTAGAGATAATACCGTCCATCTGTATTACTCTGTTCTGTAAGATAACATTATCTGTTATAGTAT
>UEXM01001421.1_pt1 | contig 20428 bp, 19 predicted proteins | sample 1796661 | NCBI WGS metagenome assembly UEXM01 (sample SAMEA4772469, study PRJEB27181) | metagenome | reverse complement strand
GGATACCACACTGCTACTAGCTTTGGCAAGACAATAATTGCGAAAACTGCAGATAATGCTATGATACGTCTAGTCCAAGCAAAGTGCTTATCTGTCTTACCGTGTTCACGAGCCTGACTTGCTGCACCTATCAATGCTCTCTGTTGTTCAGCCTTCTGTTTATTAGACTGACCCCAGATAGACATTACTCCCCCCAACACTGTTGAGAAGAGCATAGTGATAAGTTCTAGAGGTAAACCGAACATTAGTTAGATGCCACCTGTATGTTAGGCTCTGGTCTTGCTGATGGTCTTAAAGAAGCTTGAGGGGCGGTAGGTTTTTCACCATACCTTTTAAAGTACTTTTTACGCTCAGATAAGCCATTTTCCCCACCATTAACTATTCTAGTTACCCTCTTTACATCGGTGTAATCAGGTTTTTTAGATCTTACATTTCTTTTCCACCAAGCTACAGATGCGCGTTTTGCTATTTCGGGGTCAAGCATAAGGTCAGGATTACCTTCTAAATCTTCGCCAATATCTTCACCAATAAGCCTATAGTTATCACGCCCTGTTAATTGGATGTAACCCCTTCCTTTGTAGCGACTACCATCCCCAGAGGCAAAGTCACCATTGCCATTTTTACCTGCGTATATAGAATTAAATATTCTCTCGGCGGTAGCATTCTTCTCCGTAACACCATCTCTTGCAAGTCTATCTTTTTTAGCCTGCTCCATAGATGCTACATTTTTCCACAAGTATCCAGACTCTTGCATTTTACCAAACTTACTTGACTCGTGAGCTACCTGAGACATAAAAGATTGTAACTCATCTCCTTTAATCCCTTGCTCATATGCATACTGATATATACCTCGTTCAGTAGACCCTTTATTTGTTGTAGAGTCATTAAGGAAGACTATTTGAGGAGCTACTGTTTCTTCTGGGCCAGCAGCTATAGCATCCTCTCTTGCAGTCGCTACCTCTGGTCTATTCATAATACCTTTAGGCTTCTCTAGCATCTCATTACTACGATCATCTATACTAGGTGTATCTACAAGCGCTGGGCTGTCTGCCATCTCTGGCTGTTCACCTCTAGAGACAGGTGTGACCATAGGCTGAACTACATCCTGAGCTTCCCTAGCGTTGTCCATCATAGTCAACTCAGAACCCCGCATATCAGCACCACTAAACATAGCAGTCCTAGCTGTATCTGACATTTGCCCTATAGGGGGTCTAGTAGCTTCCATCAGAGCGCTATTGATAGCCTCATTCATCTGCTCATCTTTGTAGAACATATCTAAGTTATCTAAGTAGTCTTGTATAAGGTTAGACTTTACAGGTGGGGCTTTCTTCATACTCTTCAAGTCATACTGGTCAGCCTGTAGGCGAGCAAAGTCTTGTAGCATCGTTTGGTTTTCGTCCTTAGCCTCTACAGGTTTAGGCTCTGTAGGTCTACTAATTATGGACTCTGTAGGTTTAGCCTCTTCTGGCTCTGGAAGAACTTCTTGCAGAAAGCTTAGGGCATCAAAGGAAAATTGTACTTCGCTCATTATGTTATCCTTATCATTCTTTATTTCTTCCAGCCAAGTAACCCTCGACAACGGCACTACCAAAGTTGCCAAGAGCGCTCCAGAAGCCAGAAGATTTAGCAGCACTTGCTGCCTGTTTAGCATCATCTGATGATAGTTGAGCAATAGCAAGCTGGGTTGCCCTATCGGCATCATTGTTAGCAGACTGCCAAGCATAGCTCATCATATCCCTAGTCTCTTGCATCATAGCACTAAATGCTAGGGCTGTCATATTAGTTGCCGCCGCTGCATCCGCACGATTAGCTTCATTGGTTGCTGCAGTATCTATAGTGGCAACTGTTTGATACCACGCCGCATTAGCTTGCTCAATTATAAGTTGGTTACCAGCATTAAATCTTTCACGCTCATCTACCATTTTCTTATTGAACTGCTCAATAGCGTTTGTTTCACCAGCATTAAATCTATTCTGAGCATTAGCTTGTTCAGAGTTAAACATACTAAGTGATGAACTCAGATTATCATAGAACTGGTCAACCTGTATCTGATTAGATGCGTTAAACTGTTTAGCCGCATTCTCAGCTGCTTGGTCAGACAACAAAGCATTAGCACGTTGTTGAGCCTTAAACACATTAGTCTGTTGTTCATTCTCTAAGTTCTGCATATCCATCTGTAGGAATGCGTTAGCTTGCTGTATAGCCGCCTGTTGACGGTTGTTTAAATTAGCTGTGTCCATCTGAGTCATTGCTGCAGCATCAGACAACACCTTAGCATTAGCGGCATCTAAGTTAGCTAGATCTACTGACTGAGCTAGACGGGCATTCTCCAAGGCAATCTGTTGCTCTGCAGTAAAATTCATATTAGCTATGTCAGAGATCTTAGCTGCATTAGCTACACGAGTCTGAAACTCTTGGTTAAACTCTAGGTTGAGAAACTCAGCACGTTGCTGTGCAGCAAACATAGCAGACTGTTGCTTGTTAGATAAATTCTGTAACTCAAAGCTTGCTGCAGTCTTAGCATCCTGAGAAGCAATAGGAATAGCACTCTCCATTGCCGCCTGTACAACAGCCATACCAGCCATACTAGAGGAGCTAAGACCCCTAGCCGCTAGTGCCGCTGATGCTGCTCTCATAGCTCCTGCAGCCCAAGCTGGTGGATTCTTCTCTTCAAAGTCTTCCATAAGACCGCTTAACTGGCCTTGGACTGTGGCATCAGAAGAGGGTGCGCCTGTAGCCGCCTCAAAGCTTGTCTCTTCCTTTACACGATCCATATCGACAGAAGATCCTGAGATCATCTCACCGTCTTCTACCTTACGCTTATCGGGAGCTTTAACTGTCTGTGCGGCTGTAATCTGTGCTGCAGTTAAACCTAGTTGAGCTAACTCATCAGGGTTCATAGTCGCAGCTTTAGCTAAAGCCTCGTCACTAGGTAGACCAGTTGCTGCAGTTAAAGAATCTAAAGTTTTCTTAACCTCATCTGTGACTGTAGTAGCCTCAACAGTAGGAGTAGGCTTCTTTTCTGGAGCTACAACGTCTTCTTCTGTTTCCGCAGTTGTTGCAGTTGCCTTCTCAGCATCGCCAACCTCACCAGTGCCCGTAGTAATGGTCTGTTTATCATCTGTGGTAATCTTCTCTACATCTGTCTTAGTAATTAAAGACTCAGGATCGTTTACCGCTGTAGATGTCATCTCTACATTAGAGGGCATCTCAGTAGTTTTAAAGGAAGTCTCTGCACCTTGAAGAGACTCTTGAGCATTTCTCAATCTAGTCTCAGCCTCAGTAACCTTTGTTACTAAAGATGCGTCTTCTGGGTTAGCTGCTTGAGCATCCCTAGCGGCCTGTAAAGCTTCTTGAGCATCAGCTACACGTTTCTGTGCGGCATCTAGTTTAGCTTGCCCACCCTCATTGAAACCCTTTACATACATACCATTATTAGCTTTAACGGGTTGAGGGTTTAAAACACGCATAGCTTGCTCTGTTGCGTTACCTAGTTTAGCCTGATAAGCAGGATTAGATGCAATAACTCTACGCTGTTCATCACCTTGCATACCAGCTAACTCAGGCACAATCTTGCCTCTCTGCTCTGGTGTAAATCCTAAGAAACGTTTTGCCATCTATTTTTCCTTACTTGCCTACTTGCATCCATACGGCAGTAGCTATGAATGTCAGTACTGCAACTGTTCCTAATTGTACTAAAGTTTTCCAAATACTTTTCTTTGTGTCTCTCCAAGAGTCTAATAAACTACGTAACTCTTTAATGTCAGTAGCTGCATCCATATCAGATAAACCTAAATCACACAGGGCTTGTTTAGCGCCTTTTTTAGCGGCTCTGTCAAGCATCTCTTCTAATTGTTCTGGTGTAAGTTTATCCATTAAACAACGCGCCATTCTTCTTCAACTGTGTCTCGTGTCTCTGTTAAAGACCAAGATTCAGAAGACTCATCCCAGTCGTAGAAGTTTAACTCTGTTGAGGGATCTGGTGTGGGTGGTTCATACTCCCAAGTAGTTGTATTTAGTAACCAACCCTGTATAGGAGAAGCAAGAAAATATACTGAGTTTTGAGTAGCATCAAAGTACTTACCTATCTCAGCCACCCCTGATACACCCTCTTCAAACTTTTGACTTGAAGTTAAAACCTGATCGTCATCAAAAACAACAATGTTCTCAATGATACTGTCACTACCAAAGTAAAATCCACGCTTCGTCATTATGTATTTATCTCGTAGTATGTTACAAATATAGCACCACTAGACCCATTACCAGTAGAACCAGAACCACTTTCACTAGAAGAACTCCCAGAACCTGCACCGTAATTATTACCAGCATCAGAAGCTCCTGCAGCACCGCTTGAGTGTTGTACCGCCGCACCACCTTGAAAAGTAACGCTTACATCAGAACCCCACTCTGAAGGCTTTGTTGGTGCACTTGTAGTAGCACCTTTTGCATATCCAGACGCACCAACGGTAGAACCATTCACACCACCAGAGCCTAAATTTGGACTCCCACCACCTGTAGCTCCAGAATGGTCACTACCTACAGATAAACCGGGGCCATTACCACCAGAGTAGTTCTGTTCACCGCCAGAACCATTACCACCCAAGGATGCAGGAACAGTACCCCAAGCACCAATAGTTACAGAAGTAGAGTTTTCACCTACTGGTAATGTAGATGTTACAGTAGCGTTTATAGCACCCTGCCTACCACCAAAACCCCTTGATCCACCTGTAGCAGAGATAGTTGTTCCAGAACCATTAGGGTTAAAAATAGTATTACCACCATTATGACCCGACCTAACTGTTCCACTACTTGCGGGGTAAGAAATACCAGTACCACCTGATCCAATGAGTATAGAAGCATTAGATATAGCGTGATCCTGCACTGAGTATCTACGGAAAGCTGTACCACCTGCAGCGCCACCAGAGGAAACCTTTTCACGACCACTATCCGTTGAGTGACCGCCGCCAGAACCCCCAGCACCAACTGCATAAACGTTGTACTGAACACAACCTGACTGTGCGGGTGACCAAAAAGTACCACTAGATTTTGTCTCTGTAGTACCCTTCTTCTTGAGTATTCTATTCTTACTACGATAATTAGAAAAAGAGGTAGCCGCACCAGAAGCAGGTAAACTACTAGGAACAGGGTTAGTTCCCCCGTTAAGGTTACCATTAAGGGATACAGAACCAGACTGCCCATAGTAATCACGTAACTCACTCATAGATATTGAGCCAGAGGCGTGACCAAAGTTATCTATAGAGGTTATAGTCATTATGCACTACCAAATGCTGTTACATCGTTTTCTACAGTCAAGGCACCAGTACTAGAAAGCTTAAGTCTATCAGTTCCATTATATGCAAATTTTAAATCGGTTCCAGATTGGGTAATCGTCCAAGCGCCAAGATCAATAGTGTTAGTCTCCACAGTTCCAGAAGAATCACTAGATATAACACCTGTAGAGCTATCATAAGATATACCCCCACTAGCAGATATAGCACCTCTAGCTCTAGCGGTTGTGTGATATAAGTTTGAAGAGCCTTCTGAAACATCATCTGTGTCGTGACCACTTAAACTGGTAACTGTTCCAGCGCTTCCAGAAACGTTTCCTGTAACATCTCCAGTAACACTGCCTGTTAGACTTCCTTCAAAAGAAGCAACGATTGTACCCGTAGTACCAGAAAAAATACCAGCGTTTTTTGTAGCCTCTGGTATAAAAGTAAACTTACCATCATCCTCATTGAAACCAAAGAAACCTAACTTAGCGTTAGTTCCATCGTGCCAGCGGAACTCAGCCCCACGATCCTTTTGGTCATTAGATACAGGGGCAGTATCTCCACCCAATGTAAGAAGAGGGCTACCTACTGTAAGGTCTGCACTTGTTATAACATCATTAAATGTCACATCACTATTTGTAGCCACTGCCTGACCAATAGAGATCTCTCCGTCAGAGATAGATACACCAGTTCCACCACTAAGGCCACTTTGAAGTTCACTATTAGTTGGCCCCGTATAACTAATAACGCCCGTAGTACTATTGTAAGCTATGTCGCCCTGACCACTAACTTTAGTGACAGAAATAGCACTTCTAGCTGGGGTTGTAACTCTTGCTGTTGTAAAATAAAGATTACTAGAGCCTTCTGATAAATCATCAGTGTCGTGATTAGATAGACTTGAGACTGTACCAGTTAGTGCAGCATCTGACCCATCTGTACCATTCTGAAGAACTACAGTTCCATTTGTAGCTAATACGTCACCATTTACGTTACCTGTAAGCAATCCTGAGAAACCACCATTACCTGTTACTAACCCTGTAAAAGTAGAGGGGGGTGTCACACTAAAAGTACCCCCTACAGTAGAGTTACTAAAATCTACATTCCCCAAAACAGTTAGGTTGTTGTCTAAGGTTGCAGCAAGTGTTACATCTAGAGTGCCTTGAAAGTCAGCATTAGCGCCAGTAAATTGAAGGGCATCTGTAGTACCAGACTTAATTGTCATATTACCAGATACATTGTTTAGACTACCAAAGTCAACTCCTGCATCTTTTAAGAGAATGTTACCACCAGCTACATCTAAAGTCATATCACCAGCGACATCCACAAGCAGATCACCTGATGAAACGTCTAACTCATTATCTGTAAGAGTCATATAGCCACTACTACCAGCTTTTAAAGTATCCCCATCAATAGTAGGTGCTGTGACTTGTGTTCCAAAGAACCCATTCTTAAATCTGGCACTAGTTGGTGAACCACCAAGGTCTATAGTGTTATTACCATTAGGTAAAACTTGGGTTGCATTTACTGTAATCTGACCTGCAGGGCCAACCTTCTCAATAGGCGCTCCTGAGTTAGAAGAACTAGGATCGTGGTTATGACCAGAGGAACCACTGAAAGCAGTTTGAACAGCATTAAACTCAGCATTAAGGTCATCAGCATCAATAACCTCATTGTTAGCTATCTGACCTGTAGTATCTTGTCTTGTATATCCTGCCATTTTAGTTTGTCCTTACTGTCTTTCGTTAGTTCTAAATTCTAACACTGCAGTGTCTAATTTAAACGTTGGATTAGTAGAGTTATCTTCGTACTTAAGTGAGACTGTCTTACCACTACCTAATGTAAATGTTTCATAAACTCTGTCAGCAAAACTGCCATAAGTAGATACACTGTATACTGAAGTGGCGGCACCATATAAAGATGCTGTTCCTGAAGAACTCTGAAGTGTTGCTGTAGGGGGGTCAATAGTAGTACCCCTAGTTTGACCATCAAAGTCATATGACATATTCATATCTAAATTAAGTGTGGCTGTTGGCTCAACATAAGTTGTAACTCTGTAAAAAGTTTTTCTTACTTGGGGATCTTGAATAGGCATATAAGGGGATTCGTAAACACACCTTATGTTCTCAGAATCAAAACTAGAGCCAAACTCCATCTTATAAACATAGCCAGAATCATTAGCAAACACAACAGTCTCAGAGTTTCCTGTAATAAGGCTATCAGATACGTTTACTTTCATACCCACTAAAGTTGCCCAAGCTATAGAGTCTGCACCTTGGGCAGAAAATTTTGTAGCAAGTAACCCAGAGGATACGTCTGAGGGAGTGCTTGCGTTGTAAGCAAATACCCTATATTGAGCTTTCTCTCTTACAACCACAGAAGAGAAACTACTAGCGCCCTTTAAAAAAGTCTCTGCATCTTTCTTGATAGGAGCAGAGGCAACAGCTAAGGCAAAGTCACCAATTCTATCAGTAGCAGATAGTAACCTAATGCCATCAGAAGATAGGTACATAACATCCCCACCTACCTCTTGAATAGTCTCTTTAGATATACACCCAATACCTAAAGCTATGGGGGCTAATTGAAAATCAGCTTCACTATTTCCTACCAGTTTAAAGATAGAAGATTTAGTAAAGATTATAAGTTGATCCCTAAATACTTTAAGACCTTCTACATTAGAACCCACATTTATAACACCCGCACCACTAGCTGTACTAAAATTAGTCTCATCAAAAGGTACACTAAATACTACTTTATCATCACTAGCATAAAAAATGTGGTTCTTAAAGTTTTCTACATCAGAAGCTGTTGCAATGTCTGCAGAGTTAGAGGAAGATAGGAACGTAAAAGTATTATCTGTATCATTATATATCGCAGGAAAGTTAACACCATCTACTAGTACGGTCTTCTTTTTTCCACCAAAGACAATATCAACAAAACGAACTCTTTGTCCTAAAGAAGCGGCGGTTCCCCTTAAAGTCCACCCACCGCCTTGACTTTCATAATACTTTGTAACACCACCATCAGCCCTAGCTGCTAGAACAAACCCCGGCCCTAAAACTTTTGAAAGAAGTACATCACCAGATCCCGGTAGGGCTGATGTGTCAAACTTAGCAAAGCCTTTTATTTTAGAGTAACCACCACTTGTAGAGGGTTCAAGATTCTGCAGAACAGCGGCTGAACCTACAGCATTTACACCTTGTTGAAGAGGACTTAGGTTTGAAATAAGACCCCCTCTAAACTCTATAGGAAATGTTTGATACTGTATAGCCATTAGTAATGTACTCTAGTGTCTCTTACGTAGCTTGTTCTGTTTATAAAGGTACTTCGTAAATGCTTAATACCCATAAGAAACTTTTGTTGTAATGCATTAGCAGCTTGCATATCACCCTTAAACATAAACAAGTAGTACATAGCACCGTCTACAATAACGTGTCTAAAATACTCTGGTAAAGCGGGAACATCTGTGTTTTTAACTAAATCTACAGGTAGTCTGTAATACTCATAGAAGATAGTGTAAGCTTTGTCTGGGGCAGGTACTAGTCCGTATTCTCTGCTAGGGGTTTGGAATACATAACGGGGCATACCTTTTAACTCAGAGTTATACTCGTAATCTGCGTATTTGTCAAGGTATTCTTCGTATGAAATCAATTTTAATTTAACTGTTTCATTACCTAATGTAGCGCTTCTAGCTATTCTAAAGCTATCCCAGTCAACAGTCTTAGCATCCCCGGGAGTAGAATACCTAACGATGTTAGCTGTAAGTGTCTCTTCTTCCTCAGAGTGGTTAAAAGGCCACTCATATTCGTGCTGGTTTATAAAGTTAATTGACGAGTTAACAGAATCTTTAATAGCAGAATAATAACCAGTAACTGTATTAAAGTTATCTGTTGTAAGCTCTACCTCATTAGACCTTCTATTTATGTCGTTAACTATGCCTAAAAAGTCATATGCCATATCACTGTTCCCGCATTCTTATTTTAATAGATCTCTCTACAGTATTAGCTAAGTTGTTAGTTATACGACAGGTAAACTTGTAGTCAACATTGTTTAAACCAGCGCTAATGTATATTGTCGCAACTGTATCTGTATTAGTCGTAGATGTGATAGTTATGTTGTTAAGAGTTTGCCCAGCCGTAATTTCTTGCATAACACCGTTAGCATCTCTAAGGAACCAAGCTACACTTGATATCGTTTTATTACCTAGAAACCGTGACCAATCTACACTATAGTCAAGTGTCTCATCTGGGTCTTTGTTGGGCCACCTAAACGCCATTTTATAATCCTTTACTTAAGTAATGTAATATAGACATACCTATCAAAAGGTGTTGTGTCTTTTTCTACAAACACTGTTCTGAGTTCTTCTACTATGACAACAGTTCTTTCTTTTGGTGTACTTGACATTAAGCAGCCCTCGAAATATAAACAGTTCGCGCTCTTTCAAAAGCATTCTTAAACTCTTCAAAGTTAAACCCATCTGTAGATAAAGTTAAAGAGCCTTTACTTACAGTGACTAAGGGTAGAGTACTTAGTTGTACAGATGTGTTTATTACACCTTTTACTTGTTCAGACGCATTAAAGGTAGAACTTGCAGAGGGTAATACCTTTACAACATTTATAACTAGTAAGCCAGTTACAGAAGAAGAAGAAACTCCAGAAGGACTTGCTTGGCCTGTAAAGGCTTGTTCAATACTAAACGCTGTAGCAGAACTTACGCCTGTAATGACAGCAACAGAATTTATATCAAGCGTAGGCGCAACTTGTGAAGTAGTGGACACAGAGTTAATAGCAACAAGACTATTATGAGAAGTAGTGAGAGAACCTACTTGTAGTGAACCAACTACACCCTGTAAAGGCTCTTGACTAGACCCAGATAAGTTGTTAGTAGACACTGAAGCTGATGCAGAGGTTATAGGTACAGAAATACCTACAGAAGCCTGACCTACAGATACCTGAGAAGATACAGATAATGCCGGGGGTATAATTTCATCTATGTCAACTATTAATTCAGAAATCTGTGACGCAGAAGTTGACGTTGGTAAGGTTACGCTTAAGTTTATTACTAAGTTATTAACAGTTGTACTTGAAGAAGTATTAGATACAAAAGCTTTTACAAGTAAAGCTATATCTTCTATGGAAAATTGAGCGCCTGTACCACTAACAGTTTTAGAGGATGACGCTGACTTACTAACATCGTTTACTGAAAATACGGAATTAGTAGAGGGAAGTACTTTATTACTTGAGTGTGTCTGGGTGACAGAGGTTGAGATTGAGTTTGAAGAAGTGCCTACTAAGTCTGCATTACCGTTTCCAATACTTGATACATTATTATCTATTAATCCAACGGATGTGGTAGAAGATATAGTAACAGATGAACTGACGGATAGATTTGCTGTAACTGCAGAAGATGTTGCACTAGGCAGACCAGCGCTTGGATTTACAGTAAATGTGCCTACAAAACCTTGAGAGGATGTAGTTAAAGGGAATGAAGTTGAGTCGCAAATAGGGGCAACATCTTCAACATTTATTTGTAAAGGTACTGAAGTAAGTGACTTATTGCTTGAGTGAGTTTGACTAATATTTTCTAAAGACGTTACACCAGTAGAACTGTCAAGCTCTATACTGGAATTTACGTTAAAACTGTCAATAGTACCAGTTTGACCTGTAAGGGTAGCGGAACTAGGAACAATGGTAGAGTCTAAAGAAAAAGATAAGGGTGAAACAGCCGCACCAGAGCTTGTTTTATGGCTTTCTTCAAAAGGACTATCGAAAACAAGTGTATCAGCAGCGGTTGCATTATTTGTAAAACTGTTAGTAGCTGCCCAAGTAGGTGTTGTTCTTTGATAGAGAACCCTACTCCGAACTGGGTTTAGGGATGCACCAGTTATACTAAAATCAGTAATTTGTCCAGTAAATGCGTTACTACTGCCGCTTGATCCTACAACAAACTCGTCTAAGAAAAACTGATAAGAGTTAGTGGTATAAGACCCATAGCTTATTGACATTAATTGACTATTTGATGCTAGAAGACTGCCACTAAGGTCAAAAATTTGTGCGTATACACGCTGACCAGTACTAAAAATACGGCCTTTATACCAAGTGTTAGAAGAAAAAGTACCTGAGTTAGGTAAGTAGACACTAACACTAGCTGCAGCGTTTCTACCTAACTGGTTACCTAATCTTACGTAACCACCAATGCCACCAGTAGACTGAAGTGTACCATAAGCCCTCTGGTATGACCAACCTGTTTTATTACCATCAGCCTGAAAGAAGTACTGTGTACCCCCGCTGTAGTTAGATGCCACTTTAAAATAAAACTCAGCGCCAACACCCGAACTCTGATACTGTGTAGAGCTTGTGTATGTAACCCCAGCGGATGCAATACCTGAGTAGTATAAATTGGGTGTAGTATCTAATAAAACATTAGCGTTTATAGTTTCGATACCAGAAACATTATTTACTTCAGAGGTAGTATTAACACCTACTATAGAAGCAATAATAACAACTTCTGTATCTAAACTGTTTGGTATTTGAGTAGATGAAGATACTGTTGATAAGTCTGTGTTAGCAGTACCTGATGCGGATATATCAATAAATGTTTGTGAAGTAACTTTAACTAGTGTTGAATTACTAGAGGCTGTTTTAGTAACAACTCCTATCTCAGAAGCACTTGAGTCTGAGGATAGCTCAACACTACTTGAAACGCCTATATTTCCCGAAATAAGAGTAGAGTTTACATCTTCAACAGTTTTATTTGAACTAACAGATAGTGTTAAAGAAGAAACACTTAAAGTTACTGAAACTGCTACTAGGTGTTCTGAAGGGCCAATTTGAATTGAACCTAGTTGTGTAGTAGAGGTTAACGTTGAAAGAGTTTCGTTAGCTGACCCATTTGAGCTAACTGGATTTACAACAACCGAAGAAGAGTTTCCAGTTAAATCTATGCCGCTCTTTGGTATAACAGAGTTAACTTGTACTGAAGAAAATGCAGAAGTTAGTACCTGTAAGTCAGTGACTGTTACAGATATATTATTAATACTAGAACCAGAAGAAACACCGCTTAGGACATCTTGCTCTGAAGTACTTGTGGAGACAGTTCCTATTTGTGTGCTTGAGGAAACTGAATTTAGAAGTTGTTGGTCTTCACTAGTTCCTTGTAATGATGTAACTTGACTTGTTGTATTTGCTGAAGAGAGTGGGATTATTATATTAGTAACTATATTCCCAACTTGAGAGGAGGTAGATACAGATGTTACTAACTGCGTATCTTCTAATTGTACTCCTAAAGAGTTGATCTGAGAAGAGGAAGAAACAGAGGAAAGAGTCTCTGAATCCGTTACAGTTAAAGATAAAGTTCCTAACGCAGTGGAACTAGATACAGACACTAATGTCTGAATATCTACTATAGATGTTGAAACAGAACCTACTGCAGTTACACTAGAAACAGGTGTTAAAGTTTCACTGTCTACTACAGTAAGATTTAAACTACCTACTGCAGTTACACTAGAAACAGATGTTAAAATTTTACTGTCTTCTAAAGTAAGGTTTAAACTACCTGTAGAACCTTGACTGTTTACCCCTGACAAACTAATAGACGATGAAACTATTAAGAGTCCATCGTCTGCAAGAGTTGTTGATGATAAGGGGCTAAAGCCGAGCATTTAGGTTCCTTTTAAGAACTTACTGCAGTCGCCCAAGCGTTCACAAATGCTGTCACCTCGTCATTTGTCATAGCGCTTGGTGTTTCTGAGGGGTCAGAAGGAGTTTCTGCACTTACTTGCAAAATTGGATAGCGAGAATGTAGATCAAGAACGTGGGCAACCAGTTCTGACTGTGTATAATTTGTGACGGTATCAGGAACCCAATAATCCCGATCACCTTCGTCAGGCGTGTACCCAATGTAAGTGTTATCGTCTGGATCAGGAAAGTAGCCCGGATTTTCAACCCACGGCGGTGTTGTGTTTCCCATATGAGTCCTATGTAATTTATACTTCAGAAACATCTTCATCCCCTTCTGGCTTTTCGAGCTTCAGCATATATTCTGGGTTTACAAAATCAGCTTTTCCAAAAATTCGTTCCGCAGTGGCGTCTGCGTTTTTGCAATACTTGTCGGCCATCTCATCTAGAAATTCTTCAAGATCGTTTGAATGTAATAGTTCGCCTTGAGAAATGCGCTGGCCGCAGTACTGCACGTATCCGTTTACCTCAGTAAAACCGACCTGCGGATGCACCCCATATTGCTGCATATATTCAATCGTTGAGGTTGAAGCTCGACCCCCATTCAACAAATTTCGGTACATAAGCTCAAAGCCACGCCTTACGTGATGTCGCTTCTCTTCAGCCTCAAAATCAACTTCATCCCAATCATCAATGCCGTGCTTTTCTTTGAGATTGTCATAGGCATCTGCAAGCGTAGCAATGTCTTTGATGGAGCCATTAATTTTATGCTCTAACGTCATTAAAGAATGGCGCTTCATTCGCAACTTGGCCTCTGACACGATATCGTCTTTGCCTTCTAATTCTAGAATTTCTTCACGGCACTCAGCGTGACTGACTTGCGCTTCATTCAAAGCCATTTTGCGGGTTTCAACTTCCGCAGCTACCTGACGAAGCATCCGCATTGGAGAATGCCCGTTAAGCATCGTGAGGCTCATTAAGCTCAGTGTTGTTTGAGAGTTAGAACGATCAAAGGCTCGTGTGGCCTGATCTATTTCTGGCAATTTTTCAGCAACCCTAGCTGCCGCTACCTGATTGATATTTTCAGATGCCTCAATAGGCAAAGAAAACGTGATTGGTTTTGTAACTATATTTGTCATTTGTTTTCCTTGAAGTTTTTAGTCTAGTAATTACGAGGCTGGGCCTGATAGCGAGCCTTGGCTATCAGATCCCCAGCCAATTTGACCAAACGTAGATGCATTTCCCGGGGTATCTATCGTTACGTATTTTATGTTACCTGATCGACTGCCAGTATAACCACCTGCCACTACTGCTCTGGTTTCGTTTGCTGCCCAAGCGTTCCAAGCTTGAGATTCCGTGTTGTCACCAAAGTCGGTAGCGTTACCAGCACTTGAAGTGTCGAAATAAGCAATGTGGTTAGACACTGAGCCACTCACATAGCCACCACCTTGAATGACCCTACTCGTATTAGCACAAGCACCGTTACCGCTCATTCCGTTGGTTGATACGGTTAAATCTCCCCAGTCCGTGGCATTACCAGCGGTGGAAATATCTACTGAATCTATCGTATTTGAAGCTGCGCTGCTGACATAACCACCCATAAAAAAGCCTGTAGTTCCATCGGATGCAGCACAAAGATTACTTCTAGAGTCAGTTAAACTCCCGAAAGAGGATGTTCCTGTGCCAGTAGCGATAGTAAGCTGAGTTACAGTTCCCCCAACCATACTACCACCAGACATAAGCGCAGTGGTTCCGTTTGAGGCAGTAGCCATATTATAGTAAGTCGATGCCAAAGTACCTTGGGATTGGGCACTTCCTAATGTTGCGGTTGAAATGTAGTCGATCTTATTCGTGATCGTACCGCTCTCATTACCGCCAAGCCAAAGACCTCGACCTTCACCTTGAGCGCCTGACAGACTAGAACTATTTGCTCTCAGTGAACCAAAAGCAATAGAGTTACTTGTGGTTGTAATGTCTACATATCGTATTGCATTTGTATAATAAGGTGCGTTAATAAGGTTACCGCCACCCCAAATACCCCGATCCCCAATATGACTGTCATTTGATGGTGGCGAAGTAGTAATCGCCTGAAACGCACTATTCCAATACTGATAAAGTTTTGAATTACCAGTATCCCACCAATAGTCGCCGTTTGCAACTCCGCTACTAGGCTCAGTTCCACTGGCAGTGTAATTTTGTATTGGTGAAGCACCAGCAATCTTAATACCGTTTTCAAGGTCAATCGCTGTGCCATTATCTTTAATGGTGTTTACTTTTAATGTACTCATTACGCAGGTGCCCCCGAACAAGATCCCGGTGAGTCAATACTCGTAAAATAGTCTCCAAAATCAGTCGCATTAGCTGCGGTAGCTATTGTAACTATATTCTGAAAATTGCTTCTCGAACCACCATAACCACCAGCCCAAACGGCCTTAGTATCATTACAGGAAGCACAAGTATAAGCAGCATTCTGAGCCAAATTTCCGAAAGAGTATGCATTGCCAGCGTTTTGACTATCAAAATACTCGATTTCATCAAGTAAAAGTGACGGCCCCCAACCACCGCCAACAAGAATACGACCATTTGTCTGCCCACAAGCGCCGGGGCCATTACGCTTTGCCCCTACAAGATCCCCCCAGTCTGTAGCATTAGCCTCAGTATCAATGGTCACTACTTCTATCGTATCGATAACAGAGGCACCCGGTGATGGCGTCATCCCACCCATAAAGAAGCCTTTAGTACCGTTAGAAGCCCCAGCTTTTTGGGTTGCGCTGGTTGCTGTTCCAGACCAAGTGCTTGCATTACCAGTGGTAGCAATAGTGACTTTCTCAATTAAACTAGCGGTTTGACCTACACCGCCGTTAAATATCGCAGTTGTACCATTGGATGCACTAGAAAGGTAATTACAGGCACTCGCAAGATCACCGAAGTCTGTACCAACAACATTACTACCATTTGTGGCGGTGTAAAAAATTACATCGACCAGACCACTAGATCTTTGTCCTCCTGCCCATACAGCCCTACCATTTCCCTGCGCTCCACAAAGACCGTAAACTGCTTGGTATCCGATTGTATAACCATACTGGGCTTGACCGCCAGTACCAGTTATATCAATGTATCGCATCAAATTGGTTGTGTAGGTGCCGCCAAACCCTGCGGTCTGAGCGCCTGCTACAAGCATCCTATCACCGTTAAAGGGTAGAGGGTTTGCCGTTCCACCGCCAATGACCCGCTTCCACTCACTCCCAGCACGATAATCTAAATTTCCAGCCGTTGGTGCATACCAAATGTCACCATCACTAGGGCTAGTAGGCTCAGTGTCACTATTAGTAAATGTACCGCCGCCAAGAGTTTGCGCTGATCCACCAACCTTAATTCCGTGAGTGAAATTAGCAGCACCTGTGCCAGCTAAATTGTTAATTTTATCTACTGTAATATCTGACATTATGAATGCGCTCCTGATGTAGCACCTATGCCGTACCCCGCCTCAGCGGTAGTACCCCAAAGTGAGGCATTTCCAGTAGTATCTATTGTAACTCTATGAGCGTAATTTTGGAATTGAACTGAAGCATTTAGGCCTTGAACCCAAATTGCGTGTGTGTCGTTGTTCGTAGAGCCAGTATACCAAAGGGCGTTTGCTAAATTACCAAAACTATACGCATTACCAGCACTTGCTGGATTTATATAATCAATAGTTGCGGTATAACTTCCTGATGAATTAGTTCCACCGCCAACAAGTATGCGGCTACTGGTTCCACAAGCAGAGTCGCCCCCTACATTTTTTCTTGCCGTAGCAAGATTTCCCCAGTCTGAGGCATTACCATCCGTAGCAATAGTCACGTAATCTATTTCATTAATAGCAGCACTGTTCGCACCCGTTTTCCCGCCAAAGAAGAAACCCTTAGTGCCATCAGAAGCACCGCTACCATCCCATTTAGCCTGAGTTAAAGTGCCAGACCAAGCAGTGGCGTTACCAGCGGTTTCTATTGTAACTTCTTGAATTGAACTCGTCATATTATTAAGGTTCATAGCATAAATAGCTTTGTTGCCATTAGATGCAGACGCTAGGTTAAAACTAGCCTCTGTCAGATCACCAAAGTCAGTAGAGTTTCCAGTCGAGGCGATTGTGATGTATTGTATTGTATTAACGACCCCTGAGTTTGTCGCTGCGCCCGCAAATAGACCTCGGCCCCCACCAGAAGCACCGCTAGGATTTACGCAATCTACTAATAAATTACCAAAGCTATTTGCACTCGCACTAACATCTAAATCGTAGTACTGAATTCTATCATCTCGTGATGAACCATTGCTTACCCAACCTAACGTAAATAAGGCTCTATCACCAAAGTAAGCTGGCCCCGGCGGGATCACTCCCAAAGTAACCGTTTGCCAACCACTGTTTGCATAGATCTTCAATGCGCTGTTTGTAGTATCCCACCAAACCGCACCATTCGACGGGCTTGAAGGCGCAGTGCCACTACTCGTAAAGCTGGAAGTAGCTAGACTGCCCAGCGCAACCCCGCCAACAGTTGGAGCGGTAGTGAAGTCGGGTGCGCCTGTTCCAGCGGCATCAACGATTGTGTCTACACGAATTTCGGTCATAGGATTACGTGCCTTCCCCCAGCCGCAACAGTTAAAGTTACACCGCTGGCAATGGTAAGCGGCCCAACCGTGAGAGCGCTTTCTGTGGCTCCTACTGTGGTGTCAGTGGTTAAAGTGCGTGAGGCCACGTTTACTGCGCTAAACCCCGCCGAAGAAGTTATTGTGCCGAATTGAAGAGTTCCACTACCATTAGTTTTTAAAACCTGATCTGAAGTACCATCAGATGTAGGTAGTGTAAATGTGTCCACAAAGGATTGAAGATTTGAGTCGTAGTTTTGTAACCTGACCCAACTACCAGCGTGTGCAAAGTACATTGCACCATCACCGTGTACGTGAGTTATTCTGCCGTGGTTATCTGAAGCTGATGGTAGGTCACCAGTAGAGTTATAAACTTGAACAAACTGTAAATCATCTGCAGTAGGCGATATAAATACTTTTGCGCTACCAGATAAATTAAGTAGACTTCCTGTAGAAGAGGAAGTAAGTGACCGTGTGAGAGTGCTTCCAGAGTTGGTGAAAACTCCAGTTCCAATCTCGAAAGCAGTTGCAGGAGATCCCCCATCTTCGATTACATATCTTAGGGTATCTCCATCTAAAGAAGAAGGTACAACCACAAAACCAGTCTCCGCAGATCCTAGAGTGATTGTACCTGTTCCAGTAGTGCTTGTGCTTACTTTTACACGGTCAGCAAACTTTGCCATAAGTAGTCCTAACTATTTAGGTAAGACGAATAACAGCGTTTGAAGCATCGGCTGTTGGGAACTGTACAGTAAGTGTACCAGAGGTTGCACTAACAGTGCCACCAAAGTCAAATACTGCAATAGCTTTGTTTGACTGAGAAGAGTTGTAAATAATACAACCATCTGCAGAAACTGTTACGTTGCTGAAAGCTTCATCAGCAAAGTCTACAAAAGCTGTAGTTCCAGAAAGTGAAATAGCAGGTGAATCTAAAGTTCCACCGCCAGCACTGTAGCCACTGCCAGAAGCTTCATCTGAGTTACCTGTAACGTCAGAGTAGTTAGTAGTTGCAGCACCATAAGTGCCTGACGGACTGGCTTTGATTAAAGCTATTTTCAAAGTGTCCGTATCAAGATCGTGAACACCTCCAAGCAACTCTTGCTTGAAACTGCTGCACATTGCTGTAGTGATTGCCATAAGAGGTATCCTTTTTCAATGCAAGACTAAGAAAAAGAGTAGGCCACAGTTAAGCAGCCTACTCTCTAACTATTTAAGCAGCGTTGTATACTGCAGTTACCAGAGCCTCTGGACGTAGAATTTTGCGCCCATAGAGATGCATACCGCGAACAATATCAGCGAATGAATCTGGGTCACGATAAGTCTCAACTTTGTTGAGTTGCTGTGCAGTTGCAACAGCGGAGTCGTGTCCAGCTACAATAACGCCATAGTTATCGTCCTGTGCAGTTACGCCTGTGGTTCCGGGGCCAGTTCCCTTCGCAGGAAGGTTGTTTGACTGGTAAATACGGAAACCGTGAAGGTTGTTAAGTACCAGACCGTTTTGCAGCCCTGCACCACCGAAGTCAGCGTTCAATACGCGAGAATCTTCGTCTTTCAACATTTCCATAAATACGGCGTCAACACAGAGCCAACGACCACGAGTATCAACATTAGCCTGATCCATAATGCGACCCATACGGGCTACAACTTGGAGAGGTGTTGCTGTGGTAGTAGCGGCTGCAGTAGCGCCACCGAAGCGAGGAGCCAACGGAATTGAGTCACCAGTTGTACCTGAAGAGGCTGAAGTAGTGATGTTTCCGAAGTCTGACATATCCAACTTGTTAGCAGTCAGAAGTTCACCTGTCAAGTCACCCGCTGTTTGGTGTGAAGCAGTACCACTTACAGTACTAATTACCGCACCTGCAGTAGAGTAACCAGACATATATGACAATACGTCAGCATCCATAGCGTCAGCCATTTTATATGCTGCACGATCAGATGACAAGCGCATAAAGTCGTGATGTGCTTGTTGCTCTTCGATATCGTCAAGCTTGAAGGCAAAATAATTGGCTTTGTCGATAGTCAACTGAAAGTCATTGTCAACGAGGTCTTGTGCCGAAACGGTTGTACCACGTAGCAAAGCATTCACAGTGATATCAGGCTCCTTAAGAATACGCACTGTATCCCCTTGGTTCGCAATCTCACCAAAATATTCTGAGTTAGTAATTGCATTTACAGTAGCAGCCTTGCGGAACGCAATCTGTGCCTGTTTTGAGTAGATAACGCTGGAGAATACTCCATTGTTCAAGTTGGTATAGCCAGAGGCTTTTCCAAATGCAGCCATAATTAATCTCCTTATAGATATGACCGTTGAGTTTTACAGATCCATATCCACAACAGAGGCCAAATCTTGTTTAGGTAGCTTATTATTAAGGTATGCCTACCGTATCTAATAAGGGCTAAACGTGTCTGGGTAGTCTTTTAGTGGCTAGAGTCTTAGTTTAAATACACATTTTAAGTGCATACTATACAAGTTATACTAAACTTGCAGCTATTGTCAATACTTATTTTGACAAATCATAAATAAATTTACCTGATTTCTGAGCTTCGTGTATTTCTTCGTGATGTTTCTCAAACTCTTTGTCACTCATTTTAGCAACATTTGATTCACGCCAGAAGTTTTTACTCTCATCATCGTTTACAGTTGTTCTACCTTTAGTCTTAACAGAAGAGGCAGCGGCCTTATCTGAACTATTAGTAGACTTAGCTTTAATACCTTTATGTGACTTATAGAGATCAATAGCTACAGCTACAGATTTAGCATCTTCTGAGTTTTCATATAGAGCATCTTGTACAACTTTAGGTTGTTTTTCTGCCCAGTTGTGAAAATCGTATGACGCACGAATCTCTTCAAAGTCAGGGTG